>Ga0208411_1000016_pt1 | contig 133871 bp, 126 predicted proteins | sample ETN01SmetaG_4_FD_185793 | JGI IMG/M metagenome (GOLD analysis project Ga0208411, IMG submission 185793) | Marine microbial and viral communities from oxygen minimum zone, Eastern Pacific Ocean - ETNP2014F12-01SV261 (SPAdes) (version 2) | ecosystem: Environmental > Aquatic > Marine > Oceanic ... | reverse complement strand
CAGGTCGCCGTCGAAGTCCAGCAGGTGGGCCTCGAGGAGGGACTCCTCAGCGTGCAGGTAGAAGGTCGGACGCCTGCCGATGTTTATCGCACACGGATGGCTGGACCCGTCTGGCCTCTCCAACCAACCCGCATAGACACCATCGGCCGGTATGGCACTCTCAGGGGGCAGCGGGATGTTCGCCGTCGGGAAACCAATCTGCCTTCCGCGCTGGTCACCGCTGACCACCTCCCCCACCACCTCGTAGGGCCGACCGAGCATCCTCCCTGCATGGGCCACGTCACCTCCGAGGAGGGAACGACGAATAGCGGTGGACGAGATCGGCTCGAGCGTGAGAGGTATCTCCTTGAGAGCATCGACGCCGACAACGTCGAAACCGCGCTCACGGCCGAGGTCCTCGAGGAACGCGAGGTTCCCGCCGCGCTTGTGCCCGAAGTGCAGGTCATAGCCGACCACCAGTGCCTCTGCTCCGACCCAGCCCAGCAGGACCTCCTCGGTGAAATCCAGGGCAGTACGGCGTGCCTCGACCTCGTCGAACTCGACCAGGAATGCATGGTTGACCCCGCATCCGCCAATGAGGTCCAACCGGTCATCGAGGCTCGTAAGGAGCGGCGGTGCGCTCTCGGCCCGCAGAACCACCGCCGGGTGCCCGACAAAGGTGACCACGGCAGATTCGATTCCACGCTGACGTGCCTCACCAACCGTTCTGGCAAGGACCTCCTGATGGCCAAGGTGGACGCCGTCGAAGGTGCCCAGCGTCGCCACGGTGCGCAGGTCGACCAACTCACTGTCACCCCGACGATGTACCTGCATGACAACACACGCTATTGGCGAAACGACCGGCAGGCGTACGCGGGTATTGTCACCCGATGACCTCACCCGAGCTACCGGCACCGTTCGATCCCGCAACCACTGAACTGGGCTGCTGGCTGAAGTTGCCGTCAAGCATCGCAGCCGAGGCCGCCTCGCTTCTCGGTTTCGACTACGTCTGCATCGACATGCAGCACGGGCTCTTGAGCCGTAGCGACCTGACGCCGATGCTCCAGGCCGTCCACCCGCACTCACCCCGGGTGCTTGTGCGGGTGCCGGCAAACGACCCGTCGACCATTGGATGGTGCCTCGACGCCGGCGCCACCGGGGTCATCGTCCCCCTGATCAACTCCGCCGACGAGGCAGAGGCCGCCGTGAGGGCCGCCATGTACCCACCCCGGGGCGACCGGAGCACCGGGCCGGCCCGCGCCGCCGTCATCTACGGAAACGACTACGTCCACGCATCGAACACGTCCGTCCAGTGCATACCGATGATCGAGACCACCAGAGCACTCGGTTCACTAGACGGGATCCTGTCCCTGCCCGACGTCAACGCCATCTATGTTGGCCCATCGGACCTCTCCGTCAGCCTGGGACTGGGTCCGGGCAACCACGACGGCGAGACAGCCTTCGACGACGCCCTCACAGCCGTGCTGGATGCCTGCAACCGACACGGTGTCGTTCCCGGCATTCATGCCAACCCGTCTCTGGCGACCAGACGGCTTGAACAGGGGTTCCGAATCGTCACGATCGCCGAGGACCTGAGCGGAATGCAGGGTGCCATGAGCGGAGCCCTCGACACCATCAGGGGCGACTGATTCCCCTCACCGCCCCCGGTAAGACCTCAGTAGAGGCCGATCAGCCGACCGGCAAAGCCCACGACTGCCACCACCAGGACCGGCCGAACCACCTTCTCGCCTCCGACCACGGTGACGCGGGCCCCCATGAAGCCGCCGACCGCATACCCGGCGGCGAGCACCAGGGCCGGCCCCCAGTCGACGCTGCCCCCGATCACGAACACCGGCAGGGCCATGACCGTCACGGCCAGGACCACTACGACCTTGATGCTGTTGGCCAGCACAAGGTCAACCCCGGAACGCGAAAGGGCCAACACCAGCAGCAGGCCGATCCCGGCCTGGAATGCCCCCCCGTAGATACCGATACCCAGGAAGACGACCGTCGCCACCGGCCCCGACCATGTCGGGCCAGACGACGATGCCGACACCCGGGGCGGCCTGAGCGAGACCAGGAGCAGCGGAACCATCAGGAACCCGAACGCGCGCTCGAACGCCTCGTCCGTCAACTGCTCGACCAGGACGGCACCGATGACCGCCCCGATGGCAACAGGAGCCAGCACCGGAAGTGCTCTGGACAGGCCGGAGTGTCCCAGGCGGCGAAACCCAACTGCCGCGGTCGCCGTGGATGTGAGTATGCCGACCCGGTTGGAGCCATTGGCAACATTCCCGGGAACCCCTGCCAGCACAAGGAGGGGAACGGTGAGGAGGGAACCACCGCCAGCCATGGTGTTGACGACCCCGGCACCAAGGCCTCCAGCCAGCAGGAGCAGAACGTTGACCAGGGTCACGACATCACCCCACCAGCACCACCGCGGGCTTTGCCCTGTCACGGTGGGGCTCGTAGACGGCTATCAGGGAACCGTCGGCGGTATGGACAGGCCAGGGTCCTGTCCCACCAACCCCGAGGCGGTCGAGGTCCATGACCCTTCCGTGGGCAACATCGCCCGCCACATCCTCATCGACCACGACCCGTTCCCCACCCCTGAAGGCCTCGGCCATCGGCAACAGGTCGATTCCTTCGACAGAGGTCGCCTCCGCATCGCGAAAGGGACCAACCGACAATCGGCGCAGGCCGTCAAGGTGTGCGCCACCACCGAGCGCCGTTCCCAGGTCTGCAGCAAGGGAGCGGACATAGGTTCCTGAGGAGCACTCCACCAGCGCCTCGTAGATCCCCGGGTCATCTGTTTCCAAGACATCGAACCGGTGGACGGTCACAGACCGGGCTGCACGCTTCACCTCGCCGCCCTCTCTGGCGATCTCGTACAACCTTCGACCGTCGACCTTGATGGCAGAGACCATCGGAGGGACCTGGGAGATCTCGCCGACAAATCCCGCTGTGACAGCCACGACCTCTTCGAAGCTGACGGCCGACATGTCATGCTCAGCAGTCACCTCACCGGATGCGTCCAGGGTTGACGTCTCGGTTCCGAGCAGGATCTGACAGGTGTACGTCTTGGGAAGGAGCGTCAGGAACCGCAGCAGGCGGGTTGCCCGACCGACCCCGAGAACCAGGACACCGGTGGCATCGGGATCGAGTGTGCCTGAATGGCCCACCTTTCTCGTCCCCAGGACTCCCCGCGCCCTTGCCACCACGTCGTGGCTGGTCCAACCAGCCTCCTTGTCGACGATGGCAATGCCATCGGGACCTTGTCGCCCGCCCGACATCAGGTAACGACCCGGGCGCAGAGCCACCCTGCCCAGACCCTAAGTGGCTCAGGCATCTCCGGCCTCAAGGTCACGGAGAATGGCCTCGATTCGATCGGCGGACTGCACTGCCTCATCGGATACGAAACGCAGTGGTGGAACCCGTCTTACCCTCGTCTGTTCAGCGATGGCCTTCTGGAGTCGGGGCCGATGCTCCTCGAGCGCCTCAAACAGGTCCTCACGTTCGGCGTCGCTCGTAATGAACACGCTGGCAGTCGTTAGGTCCCTATCTGTGTTCACGCCGGTGACGGTCAGGAAGCCTAAGCGCTCATCGTCGATCACCTCGAGTTCCTCGGCCAGAATCCGAAAGAGCAACGAGTTGAGCCGGTCGGTCCTGTCGTATCCGCGATTTCCGCCGGCGGGGCGGCGTCGTGCCCGTGCCATGGTCGACCGCTCAGGTGCGGGCCAACTCGCGATCCTCGAAGGTTTCGATTACGTCGCCGTCCTTTAGGTCCTGGTAGTCGGACAGGCCGATACCGCACTCATAGCCGGACTGGACCTCTCTCACATCGTCCTTGAACCGACGCAGCGAGCTGATGTCACCCTTCCAGATAACCGTGCCGTCTCGCAGGAACCGGACCTTGGATCCGCGGGTGATCGTACCGCTGGTGACGTAGCAGCCAGCGACCTTTCCGGCCCGGGGAACCGAGAAGACCTGACGAACCTCGGCTTCGCCCGTAACGACCTCTTCGTACTCCGGTGCAAGCATGCCGAGCATTGCCGCCTCGACGTCTTCGATCAGCTTGTAGATGATCTCGTAGGTACGGATCTCGACATTCTCGGCATCGGCAAGTTCCCGGGCCTTGCGCTCGGGACGTACGTTGAATCCGATGATCGTGGCGTTCGACGTGGCCGCAAGCTGGATGTCGTTCTCGGTGATTCGACCTACGGCACGATGCACGAACGAGAGCTTCACCTCTTCGCGTTCGAGCTTGCGGAGGCTTTCGGCGACCGCCTCGAGCGAGCCGTTGACATCGGCCTTCACAACGAGGTTCAGGTTGGCTACCTCGCCCTTTTGGACCTGCTCGAAAATGTCCTCAAGCCTGGCTCCACCTGAGAGTGCGTGGGCGTCACGCCCGATGTTCGCCACCCGCCGCCAGTGCCCGCGCTTATCAGCCACGCGCCCGGCGACCTTCTCGTTGGGCGCCACGACAAAGCCCTCGCCGGCGTCTGCGACGTCGGAAAGGCCCAATACCTGTACCGGCACGGATGGGCCAGCCTCATCGACCTGCTCCCCACTGCCGTTGACGAGAGCCCTCACGCGGCCCCATGCGGCACCAGCGACCATCGGGTCTCCGACCCTGAGGGTTCCACGCTGGACCAGAACCGTCGCCACAGGACCTCGCCCAATGTCGAGGAACGACTCAAGCACGACCCCCTGTGCCCGACCCTCGGGATCGGCACGGAGATCCTCGACCTCTGCCAGCACCAGAAGGTGTTCGAGCAGTTCACCGACGCCCGTACCCACGAGTGCCGACACCTCGACGGTTACCGTGTCACCTCCCCATGCCTCGGGAACAAGGTTGTGCTCAGCGAGTTGGCTGAGGACCCGCTGCGGATCTGCGTTCTCCCGATCGACCTTGTTGATGGCGACCATGATCGGAACGTCGGCCGCCCTTGCGTGATTGAGTGCCTCAACCGTCTGGGGCATCACGCCATCGTCGGCGGCAACGACCAGCACAACGATGTCCGTGGCCCCAGCCCCACGTGCCCGCATGGCGGTGAAGGCCTCATGCCCGGGGGTGTCCAGGAAGGTGAGCGCATGGTCACCTGAACGGGCCTGGTATGCGCCGATGTGCTGGGTAATCCCGCCGGCTTCGTCATCGACTGCGTTCGTGTTGCGGATCTGGTCCAGCAACTTCGTCTTACCGTGATCGACGTGGCCCATGACCGTGATCACCGGCGGTCGCAGCGGAGCGTCGTCGTCATCGGCATCGTCGACCACGTCAAGCAACTTGAGCAGCTCAACCTCCTGCTCCTCGCCCGGATCCACCATTCGGATCTCGACCTCGAGTTCGGCTGCGAACAACTCGATCATGTCGTCGGACAGGGACTGGGTGGCTGTGACCATCTCACCCTGCTGCATTAGGAATCGAATGACGTCGGCGGTGGTCCTGTTCAACTTCGGACCCAGCTCCTGTGCAGTGCAGGCGCGTTCGACAACTACCTCACCGTCTGGAACAGTCGCGTCGTCTGGCGTGTAGCTCGGCACATCCATCGGCTGGAGTTCTTCGCGACTGCGACGTCTGCGACCCTTGCGACGAGGCGGCCTGCGTCCGCCGGGGCCACCACCGGGACGTCCGCCGGGGCCACCACCGGGACGTCCGCCGGGGCCACCACCGGGCCTCGGACCTGCTCCTGGAACCGACTGTCGCGGACCGCCACCCATCGGTGGCCGTCTTCCCGCTGGAGCAGGGCCGCCGGGACGGCCCGGAGCTCCACCTGCAGGAGGCGCGTTTCGACGACCGGCTGTGCCCGGAGGTGGGGAGATCCTGCGACCCGAGTCGGACACCGGAGGACCAGGGGGCGGAGGAATCGGCTTACCGGACGACGACAGGGGCGGAGTCGAACCTGGAGGAGGCAGCCGCGCTCCCATATCGACACGTGCGGCAGGATCGGGCACTGAGGGAGTCTCATCGTGATGGACAGGCACGACAGGAACCTCGACAGAAGGCTCGACAGAAACCTCGGGCTCAATGTCGCGCCGGGGTGGAGCCGATGACCCGCTCGAAGAAATGACACGGGCCTTTGGTGCCTCTGACTCAGGCACCGGCTCTGGAGTCGGCTCAGGCACCAGCTCAGGCACCGGCTCTGGAGTCGGCTCAGGCACCGGCTCTGGAGTCGGCTCAGGCACCGGCTCAGGCACCGGCTCAGGCACCGGCTCAGGCTTCTTCTTCCGTGCCGGCTTCTTGGCTCCGGGCTCCTCTGGCTGTTCGTCGCGCGTGAGGCCCTCCCTCACGGCCTTGCGCCGGACCCGGTCCGCCTGGGGCTCGACCATGCCCGAGGAGTGGCTCTTCGTTCCTACTCCGAGGGAATTGCAGAGGTCCAGGACCTCCGCGTTGGTCATCCCAAGTTCTCGCGCCAACTCGTAGACGCGGATGTTCTTCGGCACTGTGGTTCTGATGTCCTGTCGAATCGAGGGCTTGCTGGACGGAAGTTCCGGTTCAGACCTGCCCTACCGGTTCAGGGTTACGGCACCCCAGGCCTGTGGGCGGGACCGGCCACTGACGCTATCGGCCAGCGACCCCGATCACCCTTTCGATGAGGGCCTCCGCACCACCATCGTAGGCCACCCGGCCAGAAGGTTGTCAGCCTGAGCACGGTCAACTGGCCGCCTGAGAGCCCTGGAAAGGGCCTCAGGTCCTGTGAGCGCGGCGCAGTCAGTGTCAATGTGAAGCCAGGCACCTCTACCTGACCCCCGGATGTCAAGCACGGGTGCAGCGACGGTGTCGCTCCACGAGATGCGTGCCAGATCGACCACCGGCGCCCTCTGCCTACAACCGATGCAGGTCCGTTCGGGGGCTATGCCTGCGGCTCCGACTCGGTGTCGCTGTCGCCGGCAGGTGTTTCAGCCTCATCTGATGCTGGCCCATCACCGGGAACCGAATCGTCAGAAGCCTCATCGTCGGCCTCCGGTTCACTGTCACCTGCAGCCTCAGCCTCAACCACAGCCTCATCGGGTTCAGGCCCCTCGTCGGCAACGGCCGCCTCGGTCCACTGACCGGCCGATACCGCCGGGCCTCCCTCAGCGGGTCGCCAAACCTGCTCGCCGGTGGCCTCATCGAGGATCCACTCGCCCTCTGCCCACTCAATGTCGGCGTATGCGGCCTCCTCGGCCACCTGGGTCTCGCTCTTGATGTCGACACGCCAACCGGTCATCCGGGCCGACAACCGCGCGTTCTGGCCCTCCTTGCCGATGGCGAGGGAAAGCTGGTAGTCGGGCACGATCACGGTCGCGGTTCCGGTCTCCTCGTCAATGAGGACCTCTTTGACCTTGGCTGGCGAAAGGGCCTTCATCACGAAGTCGGCGGGGTCCTCCGAAAACGGGACAATGTCGATCTTCTCACCGCGCAACTCGTTGACGACCATCCGGACCCTTGCACCCCGGGCACCGACGCAGGCGCCAACCGGGTCCACGTTGCGGTCATTGGAACCCACAGCGATCTTTGTCCGGTGTCCGGGTTCGCGGGCGCAGGCCCTGATCTCGACCACACCATCGGCGATCTCAGGTACCTCCAGTTCGAAGAGTCGCTTGATGAGACCCGGGTGGGTACGGCTGACCACGATCTGGGGGCCCTTGGCCGTCTTGCGTACCTCTACTATGTAGGCCTTCAGCCTGGTGTTTGCCTCAGGTCGCTCGAAGGGAACCTGCTCGGCCTGCGGCAACAGTGCCTCGACCCGACCAAGGTCGAGGAGGGTGTACCGGGCGTCGGTCTGTTGGATCATTCCCGTAACGATGTCTCCCTCACGTCCCGCGTACTCCTCGTACTTGAGGTCGCGTTCTGCCTCACGGATCCGTTGGGTCATGACCTGTCTGGCTGTCTGGGCGGCTATGCGGCCGAAGTCGTCGGGCGTGACGTCGTATTCCTCACCGACCGGCTCGCCCTCGTCGTCGAGATCCTGGGCGAAGACCCGGATCTCCATGGTGTCGGGATCGATCGTCACCCATGAGAACTCATGGGCTCCCTGCATCCTCTTGTACGCCGACTCGAGGGCATCTGCCAGCGCAGCGAAGAGCGTGTCAAGGGTGATGCCGCGTTCTCCGGCAAGGGCCTGAAGGGCCTCCATCAATTCGGGGTTCATGTCCCGACCTTTCTCTCAGTGCTCTTGGCAGTCGCTGCTCCAACTACCGTCGAGTCCTCTGGAGGAGCGGAAAGCCGACTGTCGCCGCTACTCCCCCGCCGAGCCGACTTGGGCTCCGGAGTCCAGTCAAAGACAGTGCGGGCCTGAAGGATGTCGTCGTAACCGAGGGATCGAAGTGCCCCATCGGCTGAACGGATCGAGACCCCCTGCGCATCGGCAGCCTCCAACGCACCGAGAAGCCGGCGCTCGCCCTCGACTCCAGGTCGGGTCTTGAGGGTCACCTGGCCGCCGAGTGCCTTGAGAAAGTGGGCAGGGCGCTTCAGGCGGCGCTCAAGTCCGGGACTGGTTACCTCAAGGGTGTAGGAGGGCCCAATTGGGTCATCGTGGTCAAGGGCACGCGACACTTCACGGGTGACGCTTGCAATCGATTCCATGCCGACCCCGTCGGGATGGTCGATGGTGAGCCGCAGGATTCCGCCCTCGAACTCGACGTCGACCAGCTCGACCCCGACACGCTCGCACAGAGGGGCAGCCATGATGTCCACTCGATCGGTCACACCCACGGCTCCTCCTCTCCTGTTGTTTCGCCTCGTCGTTCTCTGCACGCACCGACCATCACCGAAAACGAAAGGCGTGGGCAAAGCCCACGCCTCGTCGTCGAACACGAACGATGCACGCGACCAGTAATCATACCTGAGGTGGGGCTGGTGCGCTCAGGGACAGCCGACCCCACGGGACCGCCAGATATCAGACCGACTGTCGTCGGATTGCCTCGATCACGGCGCCCGTGTCGTTGGCGTCCTCACCCTGATCGGAGAGCAGACGCCTGCGGTCCAGTTCCGCCTCCCTGGTGGCCAACTCCGTGTCGACCCTGGCAAGGGCCGCCTCGACCCCGTCACCGTGGATCAACTCGGCCCACTCCACAAGGGTGTCAACCATCTCATCTTCGGGAACAACAGCCACGTTTCGACCCTTCACGAACAGGTGGCCGCGCTTGTTGCCTGCTGCTATCCCCAGATCGGCATCACGGGCCTCGCCGGGTCCATTCACGACACAGCCCATGACGGCCACCTGGAGTGGAATCTCGCGATCGGCAAAGGCCTCCATAGCCTCCTCGGCAAGGGAGATCACGTCGACCTCGGCACGACCACAACTGGGACAGGCGATCAGGTCCACGTTGTTGCGGTCGCGCAGGCCGAGCGCCTCGAGCAACTGGCGACCGGCACGGGCCTCCTGTACCGGGTCGGCTGTCAGCGAGTACCTGATGGTGTCTCCGATGCCCTCGACAAGCAGCGCCCCGATGCCGGCCGACGACTTGATCAGGCCCGCTGGAGGGGGCCCCGCCTCTGTGACACCCAGATGAAGTGGGTACTCGGTCACCTCGGCGAGTTGTCGGTAGGCATCGACCATCAGCGGCACGCTGGATGCCTTCACGGAAATCTTGATCTTGTCGAACCCCACCTCAGCGAAGTATCCGATCTCGGTCAGAGCCGACTCGACCATTGCCTCTGCTGTGACGGTGTCGCCGTACCTGTGGTACAGGTCAGGGTGGAGCGACCCGCCGTTCACGCCGATCCTGATGGGAACGCCACGGTCCCCGGCTTCGGAAGCCACCGCCCTGATGTGGTCGGGGCTCTTTATGTTGCCGGGGTTCAGGCGAAGGCAATGGACACCAGCCTCCAGCGCCGCCAGGGCCATCTTGTGATTGTGGTGGATGTCGGCGACGATCGGCACGGGCGACCTAGGCACGATTCGGGCGAGTCCCTCGGCAGCCTCTATCTCGTTGCAGGTGCACCGCACGATGTCGGCCCCCGCCATAGCCAGGTCGTAGATCTGTTGGAGGGTGGCCTCGTGGTCGGCGGTCCTGGTGACCGTCATCGACTGGACCGATATCGGCGCACCGCCACCGACGGGGACGTCACCAACCATCACCTGACGTGTATCGCGCCGGGGAAACGTCGATTGAACCTCCACGCCACGGAGGCTACCGGTGTGTTCAGCCGAAGTCTGGCAGGTCCACGATGTCCCGGTAGAGGGCAACGAGGGCCACCCCGATGAGAAGGGTCACCACGGCCCATGTGAGCGGAATCAGCTTCGCCGCATCAGCCGTGTAGCGCCTACCGCCCCGGGAGCGGAGACGTTCGTAGGTTGCAATGGCCACGTGTCCACCGTCAAGGGGAAGCAGCGGCACCAGGTTGAAGACTCCCACGAACACGTTCACGAGGACGAGGAACCACAGGAAGTTTGCAAGCCCACTCTCAAGGGCCACTCCCCCAAGCCTCGCAACCCCGTAGATCGACAGCATTCTGGCATCGTCCGGGGTGCCGGGGGCCGCGGCGATTCCGGTGTCGGGGCCACCGCCATCCACCGCTCCACCTACAAAGCCTGCCAGCCCACCGGGGGTGAAGAACCGGGCCAGACCCTCCACCGAGATTACCACCAGGTCTACGAACTGGCTCACAGCATCGGTCAACGCCTCAGCCGGGCCGACCCTCCTCATCGGGTATTCGGCACCAATCCCGAAGAAGCCCTCCATGGTTCCGACCGGTGTGGGGCGTTCGCCCATGACGACCAGGTGTTCGGTGCGGACGCCGTCGCGCTCCACGACGATCTCGACTGTGTGGGATGGAACCACGCGGACTACCCGGCCGAACGAGTCGAACCCGGGGGTCTCCACGCCGGCAACCGACAGGATCCTGTCGCCGGGTAGGACGCCGATCTCGTCAGCGGTCGACCCGGCCACCACCTCGGCGACCTTCCATGCCATGGGGTCGGGTCGGCCGAGGGCACCGAAGAGCGTCGCCAGGAGCAGCACCGCCACCAGGAAGTGGGTTGCTGAACCCGCCACGGCCACCACCATCCTCCTCGGATACGACTGGGCCCGGTACGTACGGTGCTCGAGGTCCGGAGAGACCGTCTCCAGGTTGCTCATTCCGGTGATCCGCACGTATGCACCGGCCGGTATGGCCTTGATCCCGTACTCGGTCTCTCCCCGCTGAACCGACCAGAGCCTCGGTCCGAACCCGATGAAGAACTCGGTTACCTGCATTCCGGTCCACCGGGCCGCCAGATAGTGGCCTAGTTCGTGGAACACAAGCATGGAGACGAAGGACAGCACGACAACGATCGTCGACACGCTGCCGAGCAGGCCCAGGGCAACCAGTGCGCCGGTCAGCAGCAGCAACCGGGCCAACCGGTCACCCTCGGGGACGAGAGTGCTCACCTGGCTCGTGCGACCAGCATGCTGGTCGCCTCACGCGACCGTCGATCGGCGTCAAGCACCGCCTCGACGCTGTCGGCGACCCCACCAGGCCAGGAGTCGAGGGCCTCGGCCAACACCTCGGCTATCGCAACCCACGCCAGATCCCCCGCCAGGAAGGACTCGACGGCAACCTCGTTAGCTGCACTAAGCCATGCCGGAGCCGTCTCTCCGAGCCTCCCCGCCGCATACGCCAGGTCAAGGCACGGGAACGCCCTGCGATCGGGCATCTCAAAGTCGAGCCGGTTCAGGTCCACCCAGTCGACTTCGCCGAAGGGCAGGTCGAGGCGGTCCGGGTAGGCCAGTGCGTATCCCATGCAGAGCCTCATGTCGGGAAGGGAGAGCTGGGCGATCGTGGCACCGTCCGTGAAGGTGACCATCGAGTGGACTATCGATTGCGGGTGGACGACCACATCAATCTGGTCATACCCGGTGCCGAAGAGCTCGTGCGCCTCGATTACCTCCAGCCCCTTGTTCATGAGGGTCGACGAATCAACGGTGATCTTCGGGCCCATCGACCAGGTGGGGTGGTCCAGGGCATCCTCGACGGTCACCGATTCCAGGTCGGACAGGGAACGGCCTCGGAACGGGCCACCCGAGGCTGTGAGGACAATCCGGTCAACGCGTTCCGGGTTGTCGTTGGCACGCATGCACTGGTGGATTGCACAGTGTTCACTGTCGACCGGCAACAACTCGGCCCCTGGAGTCTGACGGGCCCTGCGCACAACCGGCCCGGCGGCAATGAGGGATTCCTTGTTGGCCAGCGCCAGTCGATTGCCTGCCTCCAGAACTGCCAGCGTGACGGGCAGCCCGGCGAACCCCACGATGCCATTGACAGCCACGTTGGCGACCACTGCGGCCTCTGCAAGGGATTCGGGTCCTGATAGGACCTCAATGCCGGCTGGAACTCTGGTGGCCACGTCGACAGCCACGTCTGGATCGGCGACGGCGACAACTCTGGGCCGGAATGTGGCGGCCTGCTCGACGAGCAGATCAGCTGACCTGGCCGCCCCGAGGGCCACGACGTTGAAGTCATCGGGTCGGGCAGCGACGATGTCGAGGGTCTGGGTGCCAATGGATCCAGTTGACCCGAGAACGGCGACTGTGGTCGCTGGCATCTGGTTGAGGTGGCTTCAGGTGGCCGCCGCCGGATCGGGTGGTCCGGCTCAGGCGGCGAAGAGGTCCAGCAGGCGCGCCGTGTAGTACGTGGCCGGCAGGACGAACAGCAGCGAATCGAACCGATCGAGGAAGCCGCCATGGCCGGGGAAGACAGTTCCCATGTCCTTGATGCCGAGGTCTCTCTTGATCATCGACTCGCAGAGGTCGCCCAGCGGCGCAGCGAGGGCGGCGACCACACCGAGCACGAATGCCGAGCCCAGGTCGCCGGGTGCCTGGCCCATCGGGGTGATACGCCCCACGACGAGCACCGCTACGGCGAAGGCGACGCCCATGCCACCGATGAGGCCCTCCATCGTCTTGTTCGGGCTGACGGCCGCCAGCGGGGTTCGCCCAACCAACCTCCCGACCAGAAGCCCTCCGGTGTCATAGCCAACGGTGACCAAGACGGCGGCTAACAGCATGCCAACGCCGTTCGGGTCGCTCAACATCAGGCCTGCGTAGGACCCGAGCAGGCCTATGTAGAGAACCCCGAACATCGTTACCGAGACGTTCAGCATCGGAGCGTCCCGGTCAATACCCGTCAGGTACCAGAGCAGCGAGAACAGGACTGTCAGCCCGAGCACAAGCGGGATGGCCGCCTCGAAGCGCCAGTAGGCAGCAAGGCTCAGGGCTGCGACAGCGACGATCCCGAGCAGCGAGGCCGGCTGATATCCGGCTCGACGCACGGCAAGGAAGAACTCGGCTGCCGCCAGCGTCAGGACGACGGTAACCAGGGCGAGGGTCGCGTCGGTGCCCAGCTTGAACGCAATCAGGGCCAGCGCACCGAGCGCTATGGCGGTGATGATCGCCATCGGCATGTCGCGGGCGTCGCTGCGACCACCGCCACCCATGCCACCGCCGCCAGCGGGCCGTCGTCGTGCGGGCGCCTCAGGCCTTACCGCAGTTGCCACCGCTGGCGCCGCCTGAGATTGCTGCGGGTTCTCCGGCGGCATCAGCGGCGGATTGAACTCCATACCTCCCACACCCGGGCCGGCCGGATCGTCCTCGAAGAACAGGGCGGCTGCATCCGACTTGTCGATCATTCCCACCGGTTGCTGGGACTCATGGTCTGCCGGCACCTGATCGGCCCACTTCGGGGAGTCGTCGAGAGCCGACCATGAACCCGACGAGGTGGTGTCGGTTGCTGTCGGTTGCTCCGTCCAGTGTGGAAGATCCTGACCTGTCGACTGTTCGTCGAACACGGATCGACCGGGCTCGACGCTGTCGTCTGCCGTCTCGAGGCCCAGAATGCGGATCTCCTCAAAGACCTGCTCTGGCTGCCCGACTGTCGGGTTCTGTTGTTCGTCCACGGAACCTCCCGTTGAACTTGTCTGGACCACCTGTCGAGGCTCACACCTCGAGCAGTTCGTCCTCCTTGGCTGAGCGAGCCTGCTCGACCTGACCCTCATGGCTGTGGATCAGGTCGTCCAACTGGCTTTCGGCCCACTTGATGTCGTCTTCGGAAACGTGCCCTTCGCCCCCGTAATCCTCGAGGTCCTTTCGGGCACTTCGCCTCAATCCACGAAGGTGGTTCTTACCTTCTTCGGCCATGGTGTTGATCATTCGTACCAGATTCCGACGTCGTTCTTCGGTCAGGTCGGGAAACACCAGGCGGACCGTGCGTCCGTCGCTGCTCGGGGTGAGACCCAGGTCGGCTGTCATGATCGACTTTTCGATGGCCGGAACGTTTACCGGATCATGTGGGGTGATCAACAACTGTCGCGCCTCAGGCACAGAAAAGCTGACCAGCTCCTGCATGCGCATGTCGACGCCGTACGCGGTGACCGTCAGGCGTTCGACAAGACCCGACGAGGCACGACCGGTTCTGACTGTCGAGAATTCGCGGCGCGTGTGGGCTACGGCATCGGCCATCTTCTCGGTGGTCCCCTCGAGGACCATCATGATCATCTCGTCGCTCACAGAACTCCCTCTTTCAGGAGACCAGCGTACCGACGGACTCCCCAGCGAGGATGGACCGGATGTTTCCGGTCTTCATCAGGTCGAACATCACGATCGGCATGTTGTTGTCCATGCACAGTGTGATCGCCGTGGCATCCATCGCCTTGAGACTCTTCTGGATGACATCGAGGTAGGTGACCTCATCGAGGAGGGTGGCAGAGGGGTCCAGCAGCGGATCAGCCGTGTAGATCCCGTCGGTCCCTGAATGCGTTCCCTTGAGGACGGCTCCGGCCTCCATCTCGACGGCCCGAAGCGCCGCTGCGGTGTCGGTCGTGAAGAACGGGTTTCCTGTTCCGCCTGCGAAGATAACGACCCGACCCTTTTCGAGGTGCCTGACGGCCCGTCGACGGATGTACGGCTCGGCAATCTGGGCCATGTGGACCGCTGTCTGGACCCGTGTCGGCTGGCCCAACTGCTCAAGCGTGTCCTGGAGGGCGAGTGCGTTGATTGACGTGGCCAGCATGCCCATGTAATCAGCCTGGGCACGGTCCATTCCGGCCCCGGCACCCGACATTCCACGCCAGATGTTTCCACCACCCACCACGACGGCAAGGTCGACGTCGAACTCGGTGCGGACAGAGACGATCTCGGCTGCAATCTGACCGACGATCTCGCCGTCGATTCCGAATCCGTCTGAACCTGCGAAGGCCTCGCCTGAGACCTTCAGGATCACCCTGTCCCAACGGGCGGGGGCCTTGCCACCAGGTAGGTCGGTTCCGGAGCCCATGCCTCAGACTCCCAGGTACGCCTGAGTGAAGCCGATGATCGTGCCGCCGTTGAGTGAGTCCGCAACCTTCACCTTGTCGCCGTGGAGGCCCTGTTCCAGGAGGACCATCTCGCGGAACCATCCGGTAAGGCGGCCCTCGACGATCTTCTCCCATGCCTGTTCGGGCTTGCCCTCGGCCTTGGTGATCTCGAGCAGGGCGGCCCTTTCGGTTGCGACCCGATCAGGGTCGACGTCGTCGCGGTTGAGGACCGACGGCTTTGCGAAAGCAACATGCAGGGCCACCTGGTGGAGGGTCTCCTGGTCGACTCCCCGGCCTTCGACGATCACGCCGTTGACACCGCGTCCGTCCTGGAGGTGGAGGTAGGTGTCGAGGCTGGCGTCGCCAGATGCCTCGACAAGGCAGGCCTCGCCCAGTTCCACGTTTTCCTTGACCGCCAGGCGGAGGTCGTCGAGCGCCGGGGCAAGAGCCTCCACTGCCGTCTCTCCGCCCGCAAGCACCGCCTGGGCCATCTCATTGGCCAGGGACAGGAACCCCTCGGACTTGGCCGAGAAGTCTGTCTCGCACTTGAGGTGGACCAACGCCGCCCGACCGTCTCCGGTGGCGATGCTGACCGCTCCCTCGACGTTCTGGCGATCAGATCGGGTCGCGGCCTTTGCGAGGCCCTTCTCGCGCAGCAGCTGGGTGGCTGCATCGAAGTCTCCGTCAACCTCGACCAACGCCCTCTTTGCGTCCATCATCCCGGCACCCGTGGCATCCCGTAGGGCCTTTACATCCCCGGCTGAGATCTCGGTCATGTCGTGACCTCACCTTCGGTGATGTCGTCGGCCTCAACCTCGGCGGCGGGCTCTTCGACAACCGGCTCCTCAGCCTCAGGGGCCGGCTCCTCAACGGGCGCAGCCTCGACAACCGGCTCCTCAGCCTCGAGGGCCGACTCCTCAACGGGCCCAGCCTCGACAACACGTACCTCACGCTCGGCTGCTGCCGTCGCCGCCTCGTCACGGGCCTGGGCCTGCTCGACAGCCTTGTCCTCGGCTCTCAGCGACGGTCCATCGTCGCTGCCCTGACGGGAGTTGAATATGAAGCGTCCCTCCTCGACCGCATCGGCGATGATGCGGCACAGGAGGCCCCCTGACCGGATGGCATCGTCGTTGCCGGGAATCAGGTGCTGGATGACATCGGGGTTGCAGTCGGTGTCGACCAAGGCGATCACCGGGATGCCGAGTTTGTTGGCCTCGGTCACGGCAATGTGCTCCCTCACCGTGTCGAGGACGAAGATGGCGTCGGGGAGCGACTCCATTTCCTGGATTCCACCAAGGTTCCTCTGGAGCTTTTCGAGCTCGCGTGAGATGAGCAGGGCCTCTTTCTTGGGCATTGCCTCGAACTCACCGGAGTCGCGCATACGCTGGTACTCCTGCATCTTGCCCACACGCTTGGAGATGGTCTGGAAGTTGGTGAGCATGCCGCCCAGCCAACGCTGGTTCACGTAGGGCATTCCGCACTTCTCGGCAAAGGACTGAATGGGATCCTGGGCCTGGCGCTTGGTTCCAACGAACAGCACACGACCGTTGTCGGCCACCAGGTCACGGGTGAACTTGTACGCAGATTCGATCCGCTCGAGGGTCTGCTGAAGATCGATAATGTAGATACCCGACCGCTCGCCGTGGATGAACCTCTGCATCCTCGGGTCCCAGCGGCGGGTCTGGTGTCCGAAGTGGACACCCGCCTCCAGCAGTTGCTTCATGGTCACGACGGCCATGTCGTGGTCTCCTTCCCATCGGTTCTTCTCGTCCCCGCCCTGCGCCCGGAGGCGACCGTGGGTGGGTGGGGATGAATCTGTCGTGGACGACACACGGTGTGCCTGTCCGGGGGAGGAGTGTACCGGCGGCCAACTGGGCTCCGACCCCCGGGCAGGCCACCATGCGGGCCTACTCAGCCTGAGAGGAGGCCATCGGCCGGGCCGGCTATCGACACCATGTCGTGGGCTCCTGCGATCAACCGACGATACTTGGGCCATGGGACTCAGCCCGAAGCGCTACCGGCAAAGTCGACCCAGCGATCTCGCCTACGTCGGATCGGTGGTTGTGGTGGCGGTACTCCTCGTTGCATGGGCCCTGTTCGGATGATGCCGTGTCGACAGGTCGGGCTCCTACCGATGGAGGGCTGATCATGGAAGATCCCGGTGTTCTCGGCGAACTGGATGTCAGGTTCATCCAGCCTTACCAGGCCACCAAGAACTACACATGTCCCGGTTGCCACCGCGAGATTCCAGCGGGTCTGGGTCACATGGTGGTGGTCCCCGTCGAGGCACCCGACCTACGGCGTCACTGGCACCGCGGCTGCTGGACGGGCAGGCGATCCTGACCCGACGCGGGAATCCTGCGTGTCGGGTGCCCTTGCCTGCATCAAAAGGCGTCCTCAAGTCTTTCGACCCTGCCGGGCAGCACTGCGACAACGTCGAAACGCACGGTTCCGCAGTACCCACTACCTCTCATCCACTCGACAGCGGCGCTACGAAGACGACCCTGGCGTCTACGGTCAACGGCCTCGGCAGGGTGACCGAATGCCTGTGAGGTCCGGGTCTTCACCTCGCAGAAGACCACGGCTCCCCGGCCTTCCAGGATCAGGTTGATCTCGCCAGATCCGCACCGCCGGTTTCGCTCCAACACCCGGTAGCCGTCTCTGCGGTAGTGGCGCTCGGCTAGATGCTCGCCCCATCGCCCTAGGGACAGGTGTCCGGCAGTGCCGGATGGTGTGGTGAAATCGTCGGCTGAGGTCATCGCCATGCAGCGACACTAGGTAGAGGCTGTGACAGGTGTGATGGTCGGTCGCCCGCTGGCGGCCCGCAGAGACCACCAAGGGCGGGACCGGCGGATCAGAAGTCCCGCTTCTCCTTCACCTTGGCCTTCTTACCGATGCGGTCACGCAGGTAGTAGAGCTTGGCCCTGCGGACGTCTCCCCGGCTCACCACCTCGATGTGGTCGATGACAGGGGAGTGGATCGGGAAGGTCCGTTCCACTCCGACGCTGAAGCTGACCTTGCGCACTGTGAAGCTCTCGCGGATACCGCTTCCCTGACGGCGGGTCACCACGCCCTCAAACACCTGCACACGTTGACGGTTGCCCTCGGTCACACGGACGTGGACCTTGAGTGCGTCGCCGGGACCGAAGTCGGGCACGTCGTCGCGGATGTTCTGGCTGTCAACGAGATCTGTGGGCTGCATGGCTCGTCCTTGAACGGTTCGTTCCGGAAGGGACTGGAATCTGGATGGAACCGGGATCAAGCACCGGGACCGGGCGACAAGCATAGGCGCCGCCGAACCTGACGCCACCGGTGACCCCGGTCATATTCGGTTCAGGATTCAAGGTCGAACTCGGCCAGGAGCGCCTGTTCCTCGTCACTGACACCGCCCCGCCTGTCGATCAGGTCCGGGCGCACCGCGATAGTTCGGGCGAGCGAGGCGGCTCGACGCCAACGTCCGACCCGGGCATGGTCCCCCGATCGCAGGATGTCGGGTACCTCAAGGCCACGAAAGTCGGCGGGGCGGGTGTAATGCGGATGCTCCAACAGACCCGCCGAGTGTGACTCGTCGAGAGCGGACTCGTCGTTCCCGAGGACACCCGGCTGCAACCTTGCCACAGCCTCGATGACCACGAGGGCGGCCAACTCTCCGCCTGCCAGCACGTAGTCGCCGACTGAGATCTCGTCGTCGCACAGGTCTGTCCGAATCCGTTCGTCGACGCCCTCGTAGCGACCACACAGGAGCGAAAAGCCATCGAGATCCGCCAGTTCGGTCGCAACCCCCTGGTCGAACTGCCGTCCACCCGGCCCGAGCAGTATCAACGGCCGGACCGGTGAGACGGCCTCGACCGCGGCAAACACCGGTTCGGGCATCAACACCATTCCGGCGCCGCCGCCGAACGGGCTGTCGTCGACGGTGCGGTGGACGTCGACAGTGGCGAGCCTCAGGTCGTGGCAGCAGACCTCCAGGTTCCCGGCATCGATTGCCCGGCCCAGGATGCTTCGTCCGACATAGTCGTCGATCATTTCCGGGAACAGGGTGAACACCTCGGTACGCACGGTCACATCCCGCTGTCGTCCAGCAGGCCTCCTGGAACCTCCACCCGGACCTCTTCGCCTGAGACATGTCCCACTACGAACACTGCTGGGACCAGACGACCATCGTCGAGTTCAAGCAGATCGCTGGCCGGGTTGTCGATCACCGACCGAACGGCTCCGTGGTCGGTCCCGTGCTGATCAATAACCCTGGCACCTATCAACTGGTGTGCCCAGAGGGTTCCATCATCGGGTTCCTCGATTGGCTCGGCAGTGAGCAGCACGCTCCGCCACTGCTCGGCGGACTCGCAGTCGGGCACCTCGTCGAAGCGGACAAGGAACCGGTGCTGGTGGGGTCGGCTGGTGCGGACCGTGAGAGGCCCACGTTCGGTGGAAAGGCGTGACCCTGGTGCAAGGCGTTCAGGTCGGGTGCTCAGGAGTGTCACGACGACCTCACCACCGAGGCCATGGGGCCGGTCGATGCGACCGACCTCGAGCATGACCGGATCAACGGAATCCGGTCGTTGTGGCATGGTCCGGTCTGACCGGTCCCGGTCAGTCGACGAAGTCGACGTCTATCTCGGCGTCGTCGCTGACTGCGGCGGCCCGAACGATGGTGCGGATGGCGTTGGCCACGCGGCCCCGCTTGCCGATCACACGGCCCATGTCGCCGTCGCCGACGGTCACGGAGAACACGCAACGCGAGTCACCTGAGGTCGAGATGCTTACGGCATCGGGATCCTCGACGATGGACTTGATCAGGAACTCAAGGACATCTTCTGCGGTTGGGGCTTCAACGGCCATGGCTATGCCTCCTCGTCTTCGTCAGCAGCGGTCTCGACAGGTTCTTCTGCTGGCGCCTCTTCAGCTACCGGCTCCTCGGCTGCAGGTTCTTCCGCTGGCGCCTCTTCAGCTACCGGCTCCTCGGCTGCAGGTTCTTCCACTGGCGCCTCTTCAGCTACCGGCTCCTCGACCGGAGTCACCGGGGCGGGGACCACGGCCTCAAAGGCCTCTCCTGTGAAGGACTCCCACGCACCTGTGATCTTCAACAACTTCTCGACACGCTCGGTCGGCTGTGCACCGTTCTGGAGCCAACCGACCGCCTTGTCGTTGTCGATCTCGATAACTGACGGATCACGTCGCGGATCGTAGAAACCGAGCACCTCGATGAACCGGCCGTTACGCGCCTTGCGCGAGTCGGCCGCCACCACCCGGTAAGTCGGTTGCTTCTTCTTGCCCATCCTCATCAGGCGGAGCTTTACTGCCACTTCGACACCACTCTCTTCTGGTTTGTTCTGGTCCCGGTTCCGCACCGGTCTGGCGGAACAGGTCCGGGTGCGACGATGGTGCACCCGATCGGTTGGAACAGTCTGCCGCGACCAGATCGGTTTTCCAGCCTCCAAGGGAAGACAAGAGTCACGGGACGGTCCGATCCGGTGGCCTCAGTCCAGCGGCCAGGGCCCCGGAAGGTCCGGTCCAGTGCCCTCAGTGGCGTCGCCGAGGCCCGGAAGCGAGAGGCCCTTGGTGACCGACCTGTCTGATCCGGTTGGTTCTGCCATGGGAGGCCGCCCGCCCCTGCGGCCTTTTCCCCTGCGCTTTGACGAGCGGCCACCGGGTCTCCTGCCACCCATCTCCTTCATCATCTTGCGCATTTCCCGGAACTGCCTGACGAGCTGGGTCACGTCTGACGGCTGGGTTCCACTGCCGGTTGCGATCCGCAGCCGGCGGGAACCGTCGATCAATCCTGGATCGATCCTCTCGGCAGGTGTCATCGAATTGATAATGCCCTCGAGGCGATCAATTCGACCCTCGTCCAGTGCCTCGTCGACACCGGCCATCTGCTGAGACATTCCCGGGACCATCTTCATGACGGAGCTGAGTGGCCCCATCCGGCGGAGTTGATGGATCTGTTCGAGGAAGTCGTTGAGGGTGAAGCGACCCTCGAGCATCCGGGCGGCAGCATTCTCGGCCTGTTCCCTGTCATAGGTTGTCTCGACCTGCTCGATGAGGGTCTCGACGTCGCCCATTCCGAGGATCCGGCTGGCCATCCGGTGCGGGTGGAATAGGTCAAGGTCCGACAGGCCCTCGCCTGTCGAGGCGAAGGCGATGGGGCAGCCGACCACCTCACGGACCGAGAGTGCGGCACCTCCTCGGGCGTCACCGTCGAGCTTACTCAGGACCACCGCATCAAGGTTCAGGCGTTCGTGGAACGCTGTGGCCACGTTCACGGCATCCTGGCCCATCATTGAATCCACCACGAGCAGCGTGTGGTCCGGTTGCACCGCTGCTGAGATTCCGCTGACCTCCTCCATCAACTCATCGTCGATCGCGAGGCGTCCCGCCGTATCGAGGATCACCACGTCACGACCAAGGCGGGAAGCCTCAGCCCGGCCCGCCACAACCACTGCAACCGGATCTGTGGGTCGACTGAAGACCGGCACGCCGATCCGCTCTCCGAGTGTCTCCAACTGGGCGACGGCCGCAGGTCGCTGAAGGTCGGCTCCGACCAGCATCGGGTTGCGTCCCCTGGACTTGAACCAGCGGGCCAGCTTGGCGGCGGTAGTCGTCTTGCCGGACCCCTGGAGCCCCGCAAGGAGCACCACCGTCGGCGGCTTCGCTGCGTAGGTGAACTTCATCGTCTCGCCGCCGAGAATGAGGGTGAGTTCCTCGAGGACGATCTTGACGACCTGTTGCCCGGGGTTCAACACCCCACTCAGCTCAGTACCGAGAGCCCTCTCCCTGATCCTCTCAAGGAAGATGCGGACGACGTCAAGGTGGACGTCAGCTTCCAGCAGTGCCAGCCTGATTTCACGTAGGAGGTCCTCGACCTCTTTGGGGCCCAACCGCCCCCGGCTCCTGGCACGGCGGAGGATGCCCTCAAATCGGCTGGTCAGCCCCTCGAACACTTCACGCCTCCATGTCACTGTCGAGTTCGAACAGGGCATCCACGAACTCAACGGGGTCGAACTCGATGAGGTCGTCGGGTCCCTCCCCGACGCCGACCATCTTGACCGGGATGCCCAACTCCTCCTGAATTGCAACGACGATTCCGCCGCGGGCGGATCCATCCAGTTTGGTGAGCACCACACCGGTGACATCGGCTGCCTGGGTGAACCGTCGGGCCTGAATGAGGCCGTTCTGTCCGGTTGTGGAATCAATCACCAGCAGGGTCTCGGTGACCGTGCCAGCTCCCTTTTCGGCCACCCTCCTGACCTTGCTCAGCTCGTCCATCAGGTTTCCCCTGGTGTGGACTCGCCCGGCCGTGTCGGCCAGCACGAGGTCGGCTCCGACAGCGGCGGCGTGCTCCACGGCGTCGAAGATGACGGAGCTGGGATCAGCGCCCTCGGCGCCTCTGACAACCGGTGCTCCCACCTTGTCGCCCCACAGGGCCAACTGGTCGGCTGCAGCGGCCCGGAAGGTGTCTCCGGCGGCAAGCACGACGCTTGTCCCCGCCTGGACCTCCATGCGGGCCAGCTTGCCGACGGTGGTCGTCTTGCCGACCCCGTTTACGCCGACGAACAGCCAGACAGCCGGATGTCCACCACGGGCCAGGCTCCGATCAACTGCACCCAGGCGTTCGACGAACTCCGCCCTCAGAAGGTCGAGCACGATGGCGGATTCGTCGACCGCCTCGGCGTCGGCCCGCTGACGAACAGCGGTGAGGACGTCGGCCGTTGTAGACACGCCCAGGTCAGCGAGGATGAGAGCCTCCTCGAGGGCATTCCAGGTTGAGGCATCGACCGTGGACGCGGACCTGACACCCAGGACCTGTGCGGAAATGGCGTTGCGGGCTCGACCCAGTCTGGAGCGGAGGCTCATGGCCGGCGCAGCCTACCGGTGCAGCCGTTTTGGTCGAACCTACCCAGGGTCCTGTTCCTCGGTGGCCACATCGCTGCTGAGGAAGTCGTCGAGGGCGCCCAGTTCCACGACGGTGGAGAGCAACTCTCCCTCGCGCATGAACTCGAGCACCACCTCCATGCCCGGCAGACGCAACTGGATATCGGCCCGTAGGGCATCCATGGCATCGATTGGCTGTCCGTCGGAGCCCACGATCAAATCGCCTGCCATCAGGCCGGCGATGCTGGCCGGCGAACTCTCGGTTACCTCCACGATCAAGGCACCCGCCCGCCCGTCGGTCAGTGACTCGCCGCGGATTCCGAGCCATGCGGTGCCCACTGGCTCCCCGGCCAGGAGTCGCTCGGCCACCAACAGGACGGTGTCGCTCGGAAGTGCGAAGCCAACGCCGATGTTGGCGGTCAGGAAGCCATCTGTCCGAATCGACGTGTTCATGCCGATCACGCGCCCCTTCCGGTCGGCGAGGGGGCCGCCGGAGTTGCCCGGGTTGATCGGAGCGTCGGTCTGGATCATCGCAACACCTGCACAGAGGGCGCTGTCGTCGCCTCCGATCTGGCAGCCGTAGGACGGCACCACCCGGCCGAGGGCACTCACGATGCCGGCGGTGACAGTCCGGTTCAGGTCGAAGGGACTTCCGACGGCGACGGCCGTCTGGCCGACCCTGAGGTCGTCGCTGGAGCCGAACACGGCGGGCCTGATGCTGTCATCGGTCTCGGAGAGCAGCACGACGGCGACGTCTCGGCGAATGTCGGCTCCGAGCACTGTCGCATCTACGCGCCTCCCGCTGGGAAGGGTCACGATGACATCGGTCGCCTCACCCACCACATGGGCATTGGTGACCACGTGTCCGAGGTCGTCGAGCGCAATGCCCGACCCCTGGCCCACGTCGGGTTCGGTTACGAGGACCACCGACGGGGTCAGCGCCTCGGCAACTGCCACGACCGGTTCCGGGCCACCGTCCCTGACGCGTGCGTCGGTGAACAGGCGATCGACGAGGGACTCGGTGTCGGCGGCCGACATGCCGGCCGACTCTGCGATGAGGACCTCCACGAGCGTCTGGACCTCGTCGGGGGAAAGGCCCGCGAACTGACTCGCCGACTGGGACACCATGGCATCGACCAGAACAGCGACCTCCCCCCTGCTCATGGCTCCGGACTCTTCAATCAGGCGATCGACCAGGTCCCGGATCTCGCCGGGGGTCAGGGCCTGTGATCTCGCCACGAGTTCGTCTACCAGCGCCGCCACGACCGTCTCGGTCCCCGAACCGTCTCCGCCCCTGGAGACCTGGACGGCCAACACCCCGGATCCGGGGCCACGAACTATCCAGCCTGTGAGAATCCCGCCGACGAACAGGGTCGCTACCAGCACCACCACCCCCAGCGCCCGACCCAGGATCGATGCCTTCCGCGACCCGGCTGCCTGATCCTCGACCGAACCTGTTTCCTCGATCAGATCCGTCTTGTCGACCAGGGCCACGCCATCAACAGGGTCTGGGTCCTGTTCAGGCACCACCGGTTCCTGCTCGCCCGTCCCGCTCTCGTCTTCCACACCCAGAACCTAGACCGCTAGTTGAAGAACCACTACGCGGGTGGAGTATCCCAGGCCCCACGAGCCTTCCCCCACACAGCCATCCACACAACCGACGTCCGGGTGTCAGGAGTCCACGAACCTCGGCAGCCAGATCGTGAAGGTCGAACCAACGCCAACCGTTGAGCGCAGGGTCACCTGACCCCCATGTGCCTCGGCGATCTGCCTCACGATCGCCAAGCCTAGGCCTGAACGCCCGGCCTCCCTGGCCGAGGCCCTGTCACCGCGCCAGAACCGCTGGAACACCCGCTCCTGATCCTCGGGGCTCAACCCAGGACCGTCGTCAAGCACCGACATCCAGACCATTTCGGAATCCTGGCCGGCTGTTACCCGTACCCTTCCGCCCGGGTCCGACACGCGTATTGCGTTGCTGAGGAGGTTTGCAAGGACCCGCCGAAGCGCCACCGGGTCACCGACCACAAGCAGTTCGTGGGCGACCTCATGTTGAAGTGCGACCCCATCGGCCGAGGCCGCGGCTCCGAAGTCCTCGATCGTCTCGACAACGACCGTCGAAGCGTCGATTGGTTCCCGCCTGGAGTCGGTCCGTTCGTGGTGGGCGTAGAGGAGGAGGTCGTCGACGAGGGCCGACATCCGTGCGGCCGCCCTGCCGGCCACCTCGCCTGCTGCACGAAAGTCATCGGTGTCGGCATCGGGATCAGCCATGACCACGTCGAGGTTTGCCCGGAGGACCGCCAGCGGATTGCGGAGCTCGTGTGAGGCCTCCTGGACGAACCGCCGCTGGCTTTCGAAAGCGACATCCAGACGACCGAGCATCTCGTCGAAGGTGTCGGCCATGTCGCGCAATTCGTCATCGGGACCGCCGAGTTCTATGCGGCGTGACAGGTCGGTAGCCGAGATCTCCCTGGCCACTGACGAGATCCTTCCGATCGGCCTCAGCACCAGCCCCGCCACGTACCACCCGACAGCGAGGCTTCCGAGGAAGAGGGCGGCCACGGCAGTCACGGAATAGGTCCGGAGGCGATCCAGGGCACGCCGGTTGACCTCCTCTTCGAATGCCGCAAGCCGCCCACCAACAGGCCGACTATCGCCTCCCGGATCAGCGGAGGCCGGCTCCGCATCGACGATCATGTCGCTGTACCTGGCATCTCTTGACACCGGTTCATCGGACAGGGTCCGTGAAAGGCTCAGGTAGATGCTTCCGACCACGATCGCCGCCAGGCCAAACAGCAGGATCGAGTAGAGAAGGGCAAGACGGGTCCGGATGCTTCCCAACCGGTGCGACTTGCGGGTGTTGAGGCCGGAACCCGCGACCGGTTTCACGAGCCTGCTCCGCCCTCGACCAGCCGGTAGCCGCTACCGACGATCGTTTCGATCAGGCTGGACTCGCCCTCGACCGAGAGCTTGCGTCGGAGTGTCCCCACGGTAACCCTGACGGTGTTGGTAAAGGGGTCTGCATGCTCATCCCAGACATGGTCGAGGAGGTCCTCCTGAGACACGACCTCGCCGGGGCGCGACATGAAGTAGCGGAGCAGTGTGAACTCCTTTGCCGTCAGGTCCAGCTGGCGGTCAGCGCGTTTCACCCCGTGGGTGGCCGTATCCAGACGAAGGGCGCCGACCTCGAGAACTGCTCCCGTCCGGCCAGGGTCACGACGCAGGAGGGAGCGAACCCTCGCAGCCAGCTCGTCGAATGCGAACGGCTTCACCAGGTAGTCGTCGGCACCCACGTCGAGGCCGCGAATGCGCTCCTCGACGGTGTCTCTGGCCGTCAACATCAAGATCCTGGGTGCAACACCCTCGGGTGGGTTCTGGCGGAGCGAGCGGCAGACCTCGAAGCCGTCGAGGCCGGGCATTGTGATGTCGAGACAGATCAGGTCGTACGGGGTCCACGTGGCCTTTGCGAGGGCCTCATCGCCGTCCAGGGCCGTGTCGACTGCGTATCCGTTGCGGCGCAGGCCGCGGGCGATGGCGTCGACCAGGTCGGCCTCGTCGTCGACGAGCAGAATGCGCACGACATGACGGTACCCCGACGGGCGCAGTGGGCCCGGTCAGGCGGCGGTAGCCGGTGTTGTCCTCAGCCGGCAACGGTGGCGCCGGTGCGGTTCAGCACACGGCTGGCGGCGATGCGCTCGCTCACGACCTTTGATGATCCACCCGGGGCCATGGAGACCCCGTAGAGGCAGTCGGCGGCCTCCATGGTGCGCTTCTGGTGGCTGACGATGAGCAGTTGGGCATCCTCGCGAAAGCAGTCGACAAGCCCCAGGAAGCGGTGCAGGTTCACATCGTCGAGGGCGGCCTCCACCTCGTCCATCACGTAGAACGGGGATGGCCGGCTGCGGAACACGGCGAAGAGGAACGCCAGGGCGGTGAGCGACCTCTCGCCGCCGGAGAGGAGCGAGAGTTTCTTGACGTTCTTGCCCGATGGGCGTGCCTCGATCTCGAGGCCAGTTTCGAGGAGGTTGTCGGGGTTTATCAGCCGCAGACGTCCCTGGCCACCCGGGAAGAGCTGATCGAACAACTCCGTGAAGTGGGTTGAGACCTCAGCGAAGGCCGCCCCGAAGACGCTGACGATCTCCTCGTCGACCGACCGGATCACCTTGCGGAGTTCCTTGCGGGTAGCTCTGATGTCGTCGAGCTGCTCCTGGAGGAAGCTCCGACGTTCCTCGAGAGAGTCGAACTCCTCGAGGGCCAGGGGGTTGATTGGCCCCATGAGCTTCAGCTCGCGTTCCAACTCGACGATCCTGGCCCCGGCACCCACGCCCTCGGGCAGTTCGGGGCAGGGCGAGTCCAGAACGGAGTCGGGTTCCATGTCGAACTCGGACCTGATGGCGGCTGTCAGGTTCTCGAAGCGGAGGCGTGTCTCTGCCCTCTCGATCTCGAGCCTCGAGAGGTTCTCACGGGCTGATCGCAGCGCTGTCTCTGCGGCAGAACGGTCCTTCCGAAGCTCATCCAGGCGGGCGGCGATGCTCCGGACCCTCTCGGACTGCAGGCGACGGTGCTCACGCAGAGACTCGAGGCGCTTGTCGGCCGTTGCCATACGTACGTCGACAGCTCCTATCAACCCGTTGGTGGCGGCCTCGCGGCGATCCAGGTCGTCGCGGCGGCCGGCTGCCTCGACCCTCTCGTCGGCGAGGCGTTCGAGCCGGGTGCCAAGCTCGGAGATCCTTGAGCGGGCCATTGCGGACCGCCCGGTCACGTCGGCAGTCCGGACCTCGTGTTCGGTTCGTCGGGCACCGACCTCGGCAGCACGTTCCTCGAGTTCGCCGCGCAGGGAGGCCATCCGTCGGCCGGCCTCAACGGAGGCTTCCTCGGCCTCTTCGAGGTCTGGCAGGCGTGTCTCGAGGTCGGCGACGCGCGCGGTCTCATCGGCGAGCCGCTGATCTAGTTCGCCGATTCGGCTACGCAGGGTTCCGGTCTCGGCACCCAGGTTTCGCTGCTCGGCCCGAATCCGTAGCAGCGACTCTGTGGCGGTGGCGAACCTGTCGTCGTGCTCGTCGAGTTCGCGTGAGCGACGTGCCACCTCGTCGTCGACGCCGGCGGCAACCTGTTCGGCGCTGTCGAATGCGACCGCTGCCTGTGATTGTGCCAGCTCAGCAGAGACCAGTCGGGACTCGGCCTCTACCAGGGCTGCCCCGGTGGCGCCTCCACCGCTGGTGCCGACACGCCAGCCTGACGGGCTGAAGCGGTCTCCGTCTGTTGTGACGACAACGGCCTCTGGGTGGTCCAGCGCAGCATCGATGGCTGCACCGGTGCCGCCGGACACGATTACCGCATGTCCGAGGAGGCTGTCGAGCAGGCTCTCGACGCCGGGTTCGCGGGCGTGGACATGGGGGCGCACGGGTTCTCCGAACCCGGGAGTAGGACACCCCTCGGAGTGGGTGTGGAGCGAGAGCACGGCTGCGGAGAACCGTCCCGCCCTGAGGGCATCAAGAGCCTCACGTGCCCGTTGGACACCATCGACGACCACGGCGTCGAGGGCCTCACCCGCCGCGGCCTCAAAGGCAGCCTCGTAGCCCTCGTCAACCTGGACCAGGTCGAGCAGGGTTCCGAGCACCCCGTCGACCTCGGACAGGTGGGCGGCACCAGCTCGGCACCGGGCCTCGTCGAGAGCCAGGGCAAGGGCCTCGACGCGGGCCCTCGTGGTTCGAAGGTCGGCCTCGGCGGTCACTACCCGCTCCCATGCGGCGTTTCGGTCTCGGGATGCGTCTCCTGCCCGCCGCTCAAGCTCGGCCATCGCATCGACCAGCGGTTCCTCAGAGGTGGTGCCTGCCGAGAGGTCGGTGCGCAGCCTCTCGGACTCGGCGTTCAGGCCCTCCTCTAATTCGACGGCGGCTCTGAGTCGGATGTCGAAGCGCTCACGCTCGGCGACCGTGTGCCCCAGGGCGGCCCGTAGTACCCCCAGCTCTCCCCTCACCTCGGCAGCGTGGCCTCCGAGTGCAGGGATTCCATCGGCCCAGTCGATCTCGAAGGCGACCCGGTCGGCTGCGAGCTCTGTCTCGGCGACCGCCAGTTGTTCGGCCGCGGGGGCCAGTGCCTCGGCTTCGAGGTCGAGGGCCTTGAGCTCGACCTCGGCACGGGCCAACTCGGCTTCGAAGCTCACCACGATCTGCCGTGACGCGAACAGGCCACGATCTCGCTCGATACCACGCAACCTCTCGGCAAGAAGGGCCCGCATACCGCGTCCGCGCTCGCGTAGTGCCTCATAGCGGGCCAGGCGGTCGCCCAAGTCGTCTCCGCCGCGGGATGCAAGGTCGGTCTCGGCAACGACAACCTCGGCGTCGAGACGGCTCAGCGAGGCCGCCTGTCGGGCCTCGTCGGCGGCCAGGTCGGCCCTGCGGCCAGCCTCGTCACGTGCCTGTCGCCTCAGGCCGGCGAGTTCCTGTCCGAAGCGGTGGAGCCGCAGTACCGTGAGCTCGCCGAGGAGGTCGCCGTGACGCCGGGCAGCATCGGCCTGCCTCTCGAGGGGGCGCAGCTGGCGCCGGACCTCGCGCATCAGGTCACCGAGGCGGTCCACATTGGCTTCGGTTGAGCGGAGGCGACGCTCGGCTTTCTCCTTGCGCTTGCGGTACTTGAGGATGCCGGCGGCGTCCTCGATGATCGCCCTACGGTCCTCGGGGTGGGCGTTCAGGACTGCGTCGATCTGACCCTGAGAGATGAGGACGTGCTGCTGGCGTCCGACACCGACATCGGAGAGCATCTCCTGGATGTCGAGCAGCCGGCAGGGGGCGCCGTTGATCGCGTAGTCGCTGTCGCCGCTTCGAAACAGGGTGCGGCTGATTGTGACCTCGGAGAACTCAACCGGCAGCAGGCCGGAACCGTTGTCGATTGTCAGTGACACTTCGGCACGGCCCAGAGCCGCCCTGGTGGAGGTGCCGGCGAAGATGACGTCATCCATCTTCTGGGATCTGACGGCGCTGGGAGCCTGGGCACCCAGCACCCACGCGATGGCGTCGACGACGTTTGACTTTCCGCTGCCGTTGGGGCCAACAACGACCGTGACACCGGGCTCCATGTCGAGCGTGACCGAGTCGGCAAACGACTTGAAACCCTTGATGGTGAGGCTCTTCAGGAACACCGTCGAGACCCTACAGCGCCTGAATCACACCGGTGTCATTTCCCATCCGACCACATTAGGCGCGCCCGGGGGCGCTGGAGGCGCGCTCTCCGCGGAGTTCAGACTTGCGTGTCGCAGTAGTAGACCCAGCGGCCCTTCAACTTGACGCGCTGGATCGGCGCCCGGCTCCTGGGGCTGAGCTCTCCGGCCCGCCCGTACACCGCTAGGTGAATTCCAAAGTCGCCGGGTTCGCCGTACACGTCGACGAACGGCCTGGACTCGATGCTCGTGCCCCGGTACTTGATTGCGTCGTGGACCGTCTCGATGAGGGCCCGGTAGAGCCGGCGGACCTCCTGGGTCGACAACGTGGCGCTCCCCCGGTCGTAGAGGAGGCCGGCGTGGAACAGCACCTCGTCGCTGTAGATGTCGCCCAGGCCGACAATCACCGAGTCGTCGGTCAACAGGGCCTTGAGTTCCATTTCGCGCCCCAGAACCTGTCCGGCGAACACGTTCAGCGGGATGGGCTCGCCGACGGTGTCGATGCCCAGCGCCGCCAGGTCCGGCACCTCGGTCATCAGCTCGTCGGCGCCGACCACGAATGCCTCGGAGCCGCCTTCGGGATCGACCAGGCGCATCTGGCCTCCCTGGGTGAACGTGATGGTCAGTTCCGTTCCGGGTTCTACGGCATCTCGGGCCGGGTGGCGTCTGAGCGATGATCCGGGCCCCATCTGGACAACCAGCAGGTCCTCGCCGTCGAGGCCAATGACGAGGTACAGGCCGATCCGCTTGACCGAGTCCAACTTTCGGCCCACCAGCCCGGAGGTGAAGGACTTGCGGTTGCGGTACCGGCCAAGGAGCGTCATCGAGGATGCTTCGGCGGACTTGACCTTGCGGCCGCTGAGATCGCGGTCCAGGTCGCGCCTGATGGTCTCGATCTCGGGCAACTCATACGCGACTGTCACGGCCTGTCTCCAGTTGATTCGGTTGATTCGGTTGATTCATTCGGCGGGATGTGCCCATCGGCGAGGGACCCGTAGGCCATCTCCGCCGCCGCCTGTTCGGCTCTCTTCTTGGACGTTCCGTGGCCCGGGCCAAATGTCAGGTCACCCACCTTGACGACGGCCCGGAACCTGGTGTCGTGTTCGGGGCCCTCGGAGGTGAGGAGGTAGCGGGGAACCTCGCCGGAGCCCTGCGCCACCATCTCCTGGAGGCGGGTCTTGTAGTCGTTGTCCCCCGGGTGGAGTGAGGCGACCCTGATCGGTTCGGCCAGCAGGTCGTGGACAACCTCGATGGAACGGGCGTGGCCGGCATCCAGGAACACGGCTCCGACGACCGCCTCCATGGCATCACACAGGATCGAGGACTTGTCGCGACCTCCCGAGGCGACCTCTCCACGGCCTAGCAGCAGTACGCCACCCAGACCGATCGAGCGTGCCGCACCGGCCAGGGCGTCCTCGCTTACTACCGCCGACCTGATCTTTGCGAGGTCTCCCTCGTCGTGGTCGGGTCGGGAGCGAAACACCGTTTCGGTGACTGCGAGCCCAAGCACAGCATCGCCGAGGAACTCGAGGCGTTCGTTCGACCCGCCACCGTGCTCAGCGCACCAGGAGCGGTGGGTAAGCGCCGACGCCAGGAGTTCGGGGTCTGCGAACCGGTGCCCGAGGGCGACCTCGAAGGCATCGAGCGCAGCAGCGGCCAGGCCCTCACCGGGCTGCTCGCTGGTCGGGTGGTCGGTGACCAGGTTCTCAGCCGAGGCGGGAGACGACATAGTCGATGGCGTCACGTACGGACCTGAGGTCGTCGAGGTCGTCGTCATCGAAGCGGAAGCCCACCGAACGTTCGCCCAACTCCTCTTCGAGGGCCTCGACCAGTTCTATGAGGGCCAGCGAGTCGGCGTTCAAGTCATCGGCGAACGATGCACCCTCGCTGATGGCGGACGGCTCGATCTCGAGGATGTCGGCAAGCCGCTCCCGAATTATTCCGAACACCTCGTCACGCCCCATAGGGGTACCCTCGACATGGGTTTCTGCTGGCACCTGAGGCTCCTTGTCGCCATCTGCTGCGTAAACGACCACCCGAATCCTAGCGGATACGCATGCCTGATGAGCATTGGCTCAAATAGCACGAAATAGTACCAAATAAGCTGGGCTGTAGTGCTGGCCTCAGCCCGTGCCGGCCACCGCCGCCGCAAGGTGGTCGACCACCCCGGCCTCGGCCATCTCGGCGGCAATTCCGATGGCGTTCTTCATCGCCGTCGCCCCCGTGGAACCGTGGCTGATGATGCAGACGCCCCGCACGCCGAGGAGCATCGCCCCACCGTATGTGTCGGGGTGGAACTGTCTGTAGAGGGCGTCCAACTCGGGCGCAAGGACGTCAGCGGCCTCAGCGGCCTCAGGCCGGGCTGTCATGCTCGTGAGCAGGGCGCCGATGAGGGTCTTCATGCTTCCCTCAAGTGCCTTGAGTGCCACGTTGCCGGTGAACCCGTCGGTGACCACCACGTCGGCAGCGTCGGTGAGCAGGTCCCTGCCCTCGACGTTGCCGATGAAGGAGCCCTGGCGGAACTCGGCCTCGTCGAGGGCCTTGTAGGCCTCCTTCACGAGCGGGTTGCCCTTGCCCGCCTCTTCGCCGATGGAAAGCAGTGCAACGCGGGGTTCGGCAATGCCGAGGCGGTCCCTTGCGAACACGGCTCCCATCTGGCCGAACTGAACCAGCCATTCGGGGTTGCACTCGGAGTTGGCTCCGGCGTCCAGGAGCACCGTCGGTGTCGTGCCGGGAGCCGGTAGAAGGGTGGCGATGGCGGGCCGGGAGACACCGCTGATACGACCCATCCGGAGCAGGGCGCTTGCCATTGTCGCACCTGTGTTTCCGGCGCTGACCATGGCCGAAGCTGCACCGTCACGAACCGCCTCGGCGGCCCGGACGAGCGAGGAGTCCTTCATGCGGCGGACGCTGGAGCCCGCTTCGGCGTCCATGGCGATGACCTCGGATGCCTCGATGACCGGCAGGTCACCCGTGTCGCCCATTTCGTCGGAACGACCCACCAGCAGGACGGGAGTGCCCTCGTCGGCGGCGAGGCGGGCACCGGCCACGATCTCGGACGGGGCGTTGTCGCCTCCCATGGCGTCTACGGCGATGGGGAGCATCAGGACCCTGTTGTCAGATAATTGGACACAGGGGGATGACCGTGTGCTGGTCAGTCGACTTCAACTGCCTGGCGTCCTGCGTACCAGCCGCAGTTGCCACACACGTGGTGGGGTCGCTTGGTTGCGCCACACCGGTCGCAGGCGCTACGCGATGCGGTGCTGAGGGTCCAGGCGGCCGCCTTGCGACTGCGGCCCTTGGCCTTCGAGGTCTTCTTCTTGGGAACGGCCATCGTCGGTTCCTCGGTGGTGATCGGTGGTCTGAACTGGGTATCAGGATGAGCAGGGTGCTGTCCTGACGACCCGGCAAGGCTAGCGGGGAGACCACACAACCCGCACCGGAACCGGGACTGCGACCGGGGTCACTGTGTACCTTCCGGTGCAACTGGCGGTTCGCGGGCATCCTCGTCGTCTCCGGCAGCACCTTCTCGGAGGATGTCGAGCACAGCCCACCTCGGATCCATGGGTCTGCCACCGTCGGACGACATCCCTGTGGGGAAGCGTTCGGTGTCGGGGCCCTCACATTCGTCTCCGCAGAGTGGCGACAGGGGCAAGGCCAGGAGCACGGCGTCGCGCACGACCGGTTCAAGGTCCAGGCTCTCTCCGGTCAGCAGGTAGACGTCGCCGGTGTCAGGGAGGTTCCCCTCGCTGTCGGGCCGATCGGGTACGTACACCTCGCCCACCTCCAGGTTGAGGTGGCCCGACACGGATTCCAGGCAGCGTCGACACTCTCCGATCCAGTCGGCTCGCAACCTGCCGGTCACCGCAACCTCGCTTCCCCGGATCTCCATGGCCAGCGAGAGGTCGACACGCCCGTCGGTCACATCGACGCTGCCGACGGCCAGGTCATCGAGGTTGACCTCGAGGTCAACCTCCCTGATCACATCGCGACGCCGCCGAAGGGCATCGAGGGAAAACAGGAGGTCCCGGGTCATGGCAGCACTGTCACCAGGTGGTCGTGATCATGCCGGCGTCAGCCGGGCTCGTCGTGTTCCTGGTCCTGGTCGAAGAAAACCGACGTGGGTCGGGACCGGGCGGCCTCCTCCTCTGCGGCCTCGGCCTCACGGTTCTCGCGATCTCGGTCGAGCACAGTCTCCTGCAGGCGCCGGCGACCGTTGGCGATGGCGTCCCTGGTGCTCGTGAGAAGGGTCTCGAAACTACCCAACTTCTGGTCGCAGTAGTCCTCGGTCTCGCGACGCATCCGGCGGGCCTCTTCGCGGGCTGTCTCGAGCAGTTGCCGTGCACGCTGTTCCGCGGTCCTTACGACCTCGGTGCGCTGCACGAGACGCTCGGCCCTGGACCTAGCCAACTCGAGGATGTCGTCGCCCTCACCGCGGACCTTTGCCAGGAACTCCTCGCGTTCCTTGAGCAGCCAACGGGCGGCCCGGAGTTCGTCGGGGAGGCGTGCTACGGCCTCGTCGAGCATGTTCAACAGTTCGTCCTTGTTGATCATCGACGAGGTGGACAACGGCATCGGACGGGCTGACGCCACGACCTCACGAGCCTGCCTGAGAATGGCCTCCACCTGGGGCGGACGGTACGGATCGGGCGACACGGCCGACGGGGCCTGGAAGGCCTCGGAGGCAGGAGGCGCCGGAGTCGGCTGGTCGGTCATGGCGCGGACCGGCCCGCCAAGCGGCTGGAGACGGAGTCTGGGACCATGGTGGATACGTCGCCGCCCAGACGCGCCACCTCCCGGATGAGCCTCGATGCCAGGAACGACCGCCTGGAGGCCGTGGGCAGGAAGAGCGTCTCCACCCCGGAGATCGCCGAGTTCATCTGGGCCATCTGGAGTTCGCTCTCGAAGTCGGACACCGCCCGCAGGCCCTTGATGATGAAGTCGGCACCGACCTCTCGGGCCAGGTCGACGACGAGGCCGTCGAAAGAGGTGGTCGAGACGTTGGGCAGGTGGTCGAAGCAACCGTCAAGCATGTCCATGCGCTCGTCGAGGTCGAACAGGCCATCGCCCTTGGACGGGTTGATCAGCGCTGCCACAACCACCTCGTCGAACAGGCGTGCCGAGGTCTCGACCATCTCGACATGGCCGTTGTGGACAGGGTCGAAGGATCCGGGATAGAGGACTCGGGTCACTTGTGGTGGCTCCCAGTCGGGTCGGTTGGTTGGTTGGCTTCGGGGGTTGGCCTCATCAGCATCACCACGGTACTCCCGTGGCGACGGGTGGACTCGACATTCCACCGTGGGCCGGGGTCGATTTCGTGGTTCGACTCGACGACCACCACCGACCCCGGTGAACCGCCCGCCACCGAGTCGAGGAGATCAGGCCACGAGTCGAAGCCGTAGGGCGGATCAAGGAGCACGAGGTCCCACTCCGTCCGGTTGGCCCGCACCCATGACGTGCCGTCGGCGACGACGACCTCGGCCCGGTCCTCCATGCCGCATGTGGTGACGTTCTGGAGGACAAGGTCGGCACCGGACCGTGAGTTCTCGACGAATACCGCCCGTTCGGCTCCACGTGACATTGCCTCGATTCCGAGAGCCCCGGTTCCGGCGAACAGGTCGAGCACCACGGCCCCCTCGATGGCGCCGAGGCTGTAGAGGGCGTTGAACATGGACTCCCTGACCCTGTCGCTGGTCGGACGCAGCCCCGGCCCGGTGGGACCGGCCAGGCGGCGACCTCCGGCGGTTCCCGCCACGACCCTCATTGGCTACGCACCCCCATCGTCTCAGTATGGTGGGCGGTGGCGCCGGGCCGCTACGGTCCGGCCGGTGAGAGCACCTTCAACCATCATCTGTGTCGACTGTGGCGGAACGTGCCATCTGCTCGGCCATCCGGACCACGACCTGGAGCCGGGAGACTCCGTCGCCTACAGGTGCGAGCTCTGCATGGACCGCTGGGACATCGTCATGTCCGACGATGACGACGAACCCGACCTGTAGCAACCCCAGGACCCACGGGGTTCAGGACTTGAGCAGGAAGTCCGACTCGGCCTCTCCCAGGAACAACGCCACCTCGTCTGCCAGGTGGGGATGGGCCACAAGCCCGTCACCGTCGCCCACGAGCCGTACCGCCACCTCACGGGCGGCCTCGACCCACTCCCGGTCACGGCGGAGCGAGGCCAGACGCAGGTCGTTTCGGCCCTTTTGTCGTTCGCCCATGATCGTTCCCTCACCCCGCAGGTCCAGGTCGACCTCAGCAAGCTCGAAGCCGTCGGTGCTGCGGACCAGTGCCCTCAGACGCTCCTCGGAATCGGGGGTAGGTGCCTCGCCGACGAAGATGCACCTGCTGGCGACCGCTCCCCTGCCGACCCGGCCCCGAAGCTGGTGCAGCTGTGCGATTCCGAAGCGTGCTGCATCGAGCACCACCATGACCGTGGCGTTCGGTACGTCCACGCCGACCTCGATGACCGTGGTGGCGACCATCACGTCAATGTCACCAGTGCGGAACCGGCTCATCGCCTCTTCGCGTTCAGCCTGACCGACACGTCCGTGGAGCAGGCCCAGCCGCAGATCTGCTAGAGGTCCGGCGGATAGTTCCGCCAGGGTCTCCTCAGCTGATCGGACCTCGAGGCTCTCGGACTCCTCGATCAGGGGACACACCACGTAGGCCTGTCGCCCGGCCGCCACCTCGGACCTGACCGCCTGCCAGACGTCCTCGTCGGCATCTTCCACCCAGGAGGTTGCGATCGGTGTCCGCCCGGGTGGCATCTCGTCGAGCACGGACACGTCGAGGTCGCCGTAGACGGTCATGGCAGCCGTCCTCGGAATGGGCGTGGCCGTCATGACGAGGACATCGGGAACCGTTGCGTCCTCGTTCTTCTCGCGTAGCGCCGCACGTTGTTCCACACCGAACTTGTGCTGTTCATCTATCACGACGACGCCAAGGGAGTTGAACTCGACGCCCTCCTGGATGAGCGCATGCGTACCAATGAGGATATCCACACGGCCTTCTGAGAGTTCTGCGGTGATACGCCTCCGCTCAGGGGCCGGTGTGCGACCGGTTAGCAGGTCCACCCTGAGGGGTCGATTCCCCAGAAGGGTCGACGGGTCTGGGACCGTGAGGTCTCCGAGCAGTTCCGCCACGCCCAGGTGGTGCTGCTCGGCAAGCACCCCTGTTGGGGCCATCAGCGCTCCCTGGTGACCACCCTGCACCGCAGCCAGCATTGCGGTGACTGCGACAACGGTCTTTCCTGACCCGACATCTCCCTGGAGGAGCCTGTGCATGGGGTGTGGCTCGACGAGGTCGACCCCGATCTCGTCGATTGTCCGGGTCTGGGCGCCCGTCAGGGGGAACCCGAGGGCCCCGTGGAACGCCCCGACAAGGTCACCGTCGACGCTGTGGGCGATCCCCCTCGTGGTGCGCTCCAGCTCGACCTTCCGTTGGACCAGCTCAAGTTGGATGCGCAGCAGTTCGTCGAACACCAGGCGGCGCCTGGCCTCGGACACCTCTTTCATGGAGCCCGGCCGGTGGATGCCGCTGAAGGCCTCTGAGCGACCGACGAGGCGGTAGGTGTCACGGATCCCGGCTGGTACCGGGTCGGCGAACCCACGGCCCGTGGTCACCCTCCGAAGGGCCTCTGCGGCCATGGAGTCGAACTCCCAGGTGTGGAGGCCGGCCGCCTCGGACTGCGGGTAGACGGCGACGATCCTGCCCGTGCGGTCACCCACCAGGTCGACCAGCGGGTTCGTCATCTGGTTGCGACCCTGGTACTGGTCGACCTTTCCGAACACCACCGCCTCGGTTCCGACCGACAGCTGTCTCTCCCTCCACGCCTGGTTGAAGAAGGTAAGGCCAAGCGAGCCGGTGTCGTCCTCGACCCTGACCTCGACCAGCGACCGGCGGTTCCGGGTTCGGCGCGCCGTCACGGAGGTGACCCGCACAAGGACCATCCCCTCCTGGCCCGCCGGGAGGGCCGAGATCGTCGCCTCACGGCTCCTGTCCAGGTATCTGCGCGGGTAGTAGCAGAGCATGTCCAGCACCGTGTGCACGTCGACCTTCGCCAGGGCCGCTGCCCTCTTGTCGCCCACACCGTTCAGGTCCGTGACGGGCCGGTCGTCCAGTTCCCTGAGGGTTACGCCGTCGCCGGCCACGCCTGCTGCCCCTACTCGATTCCCAGGTAGTAGGGGTAGAGGGGTTGTCCCCCGACATGGGTCTCGACCTCTAGGCCGGGGTGTTCAGCCTCGAACCAGGAGACGATGGCAGCCGTGGTGACCTCGTCGGCGTCGGCACCCTCGATGAGGGTGACCAACTCATGCTCGTCGGTCACCACGGTGTCAAAGAGTCGGGTCGTGACAGCGAAGAGGGAGTCGGCGATGACCCTCACCCTTCCACCTGAGAGGCCCAGGTGGTCTCCCTCGCTGATGGCGCCGACATCGCTTGCGGCATCGCGTACGGCCACGGTGACCTCTCCGGCCAGCACCGCTGACGCCGCCGCAGCCATCGCCGCGGTATTGCCCTCGGCGGTGCCGCACGGGTCGTACTCGAGCAGCGATGCGAACCCTTCTGTTACTCCGCGGGTCGGCACGACCCTCACGGTCTTGGCCGTCTGGCCGTCGACCTGCTCGGCGACGGGAATGATGTTTCCGTTGTTGGGGAGTATCACGACCTCGTCGGCCGGTACGGCTTCGACCGCTTCAAGCAGGTCGGCAGTGGACGGGTTCATCGACTGGCCGCCGAGGACCACCCTGCGCACCCCCAGGGACCTGAAGATCTGACGGAGTCCATCGCCGTTCGCCACGGCAACGACGGCACAGTTGACGGGATCGACAGGCCAGTCGTGGTCGATGTGGTCGCGGACCCACGCCTGTTCCTCAACCTCCTCGTAGAGGTCGGTGACCCTTATCCGGTGGGGCCGTCCAACCGCGATCCCGGCCTCGATGGCCGCTCCGATGTCGTCGGTGTGGACGTGGCAGTTCCAGATTCCGTCGCCACCCACGACCACGATCGAGTCACCGAGTGAGTCCCATGCCTCCTTGAAGCCCGGAACCTCGTCGTCAGGGGCATCCAGGAAGTACATGACCTCGTACCGGGTGCCATCCTGTCCGGGCGGGTGGGCATCGCCCGCCCGCCCGACCACCGGACCTGAGACCTCCGGCGGTTCAGGTAGCGGTCGGCCGTCGACTACCGTCAAGAACGCGTCTAGCAGGAGCAGGTAGCCACTACCGCCCGCATCGACCACACCGGCCTCGGCCAGCACCGGAAGGAGTTCGGGTGTCCGCTCCAGAGCCTCGCCACCGGCAGTGCGTGCCGCCTCGGCGACTGCGAGGAGGTCTCCGCCCTCCTCGGCTGCACCGAGGGCCGCAGTCGATGACTCGCGGACCACGGTCAGGATGGTTCCCTCGACGGGTCGCATCACCGCTGCGTATGCGGCGGCCGAGGCACTGGCCAGCCCGTCGGCCAGCACGCGGCCGTCAACCGTTCCATCTTCGCTGCCGGAAGCGGCCATCACCTCCATGAGGCCGCGCAGGACCTGGGAGAGGATGACACCGGAGTTTCCGCGGGCACCCATGAGGGATCCGTGCGAGATGGCGCCGGTGACGGCGACCATGTCCGAACCGCCTTCGAGCGCATCCAGCCCGGAGATGACCGACTCGACGGTCATGTACATGTTGGTACCCGTGTCGCCGTCGGGAACCGGATACACGTTCAGGAGGTTCAGGACCTCGCGGTGGCCTGACAGTGCCCCGGCGAAGCCATTCATCGCCGAACACAGAGCGACGGCGTCAAGTGATGTGAGCGTCACAATCCGCGAGCGTAACCAACGCCATGGTGGAGGTAGTCCAACCCGGCGACCCACCACAGTCGAGGGTTGGAGACACGGGGTGTCCGGCCGTACGCTTTCACGGTTCGATAACCGGTCCAATCGGTCAAACAAATAGCCGACTGTCCGTACAACAAAAACCAAGGTGTGTGATGGCGTCCGTCTGTGAGATCTGCGGCAAGAAGCCCTGGTTCGGCAAGTCCCTGAGCCACTCCCATCGACGGACCAACCGTCGCTGGAACCCAAACATCCAACGCGTACGTGCGGTGGTCGGCAAGACCACCCGGCGGATCGACGTCTGTACCGGCTGCATAAAGGCCGGCAAGGTCACCAAGGCCGTGCACAAGTCGACCGACCGGGCCTGACCCGTCCACCGGCAGGTACGGGAGACGCTGTGCAGGGTGTGATCAAGTCCTACGACCCCGGCACCGGCGACGGCATCGTGGTCCGTGAATCGGACCTGACCGAGTTCGACCTGGCCGACGACGCCATTGAGGGCTCCATCTTCCGAATGCTCCGACAGGGGCAGCGGGTCGTGTTCGACCTCGATGAAGACGGTCGTGCCAGCGGGCTGTCCCTCGGTTCCGAGGTCGACATGGGGACCCCCGACCTTTCCTGAACGCCATCTGACCTCTCTGCCCACGGACAGATGTCACACATGATCGTGTGGCAATTACCGTGGCGTCCCTATAGCAATGGGGCTGCATGGCACCGACCGGCAATCAGCAGTTGATCGACTGGGTCTCCCACTGGAGGGAGATCCTTACTCCCGACCAGATCCACTGGTGCGACGGCTCCGAGGCCGAGTACGACCGGCTGGCCACCGAACTTGTCGGGGCGGGCACATTCCAGCGCCTCAACGACGACCTCAGGGAGAACAGCTACCTGGCCCTGTCCGACCCGGCCGACGTGGCGAGGGTCGAAGACCGCACCTACATCTCCACCACCGACCCCGGAGACGCCGGCCCCACGAACAACTGGCGTGACCCCAACGAGTTGAAGGCCGAGATGCTGGGGTTGTACGCAGGCGCCATGCGGGGCCGCACCATGTACGTGGTCCCGTTCAGCATGGGGCCTCTGGGCTCACCAATCGCCCACATTGGCGTGCAGTTGACCGACTCGCCGTACGTGGCGGTGAACATGAGGATCATGACCCGCATGGGCCAGGCGGTCCTCGACGTCCTCGGCGAGGACCCGTTCGTTCCCTGCGTTCACTCGGTCGGCTGTCCCCTGGCCGACGGAGCCCACGAAGTCCCCTGGCCGTGTGATGCCGACAACAAGTACATCTCCCACTTCCCCGAGACCAGGGAAATCTGGTCCTACGGCTCGGGTTACGGCGGCAACGCCCTCCTCGGAAAGAAGTGCTTCGCCCTGCGCATCGCCTCCACCATGGCCCGCGACGGCGGCTGGCTGGCCGAACACATGCTCATCCTCGGAATCACACCTCCCAGCGGTGAGAAGCGCTACATAGCCGCTGCCTTCCCCTCGGCCTGCGGCAAGACCAACATGGCCATGCTCGTACCGACCCTCCCGGGCTGGACCGTGGAGACGGTCGGTGACGACATCGCATGGATGAAGTTCGGCGACGACGGCCGCCTCTACGCCATCAACCCCGAAGCAGGGTTCTTCGGCGTGGCACCCGGTACCTCGCTCAGGACCAACGCCAACGCCATGAGGACCCTCTGGGGCAACTGCATCTACACGAACGTGGCCGCCACCCCTGACGGCGACGTCTGGTGGGAGAGCATGACCGACGAGCCTCCCTCTGAGTTGACCGACTGGAGGGGCGAGCACTGGACACCCGATAGCGACACACCGGCCGCCCACCCCAACGCCAGGTTCACCGCACCCGCGTCACAGTGCCCATCGATCGCCCCCGAGTGGGAGGACCCCGCCGGGGTTCCGATCTCGGCGATCCTGTTCGGTGGCCGCAGGGCCACCAACGTGCCGCTCGTAACCGAGGCACACAGTTGGGAACACGGGGTCTTCTTCGGCTCGATCATGAGTTCCGAAAAGACCGCCGCCGCCGCCGGAACCGTTGGCGAGGTGCGCTTCGACCCGTTCGCCATGCTCCCCTTCATCGGCTACAACATCGGCGACTACTTCGCCCACTGGCTGGAGATGGGGGCCGGTGCCGACCCCGAGAAACTGCCCCGCATGTACTGGGTGAACTGGTTCCGCAAGGACGCCGACGGAGGCTTCATGTGGCCCGGCTTCGGCGACAACTCCAGGATCCTGAAGTGGGTGATGGAGAGGCTCGACGGAACCGCAGAAGCCGAACCGAACGCCATCGGCCTGGCACCCGGCCCCAACTCCATTGACCGCAACGGCCTGAACCTGACCGACGATGACATGGCCGCCCTGCTGGCCGTCGACGACGATGCATGGCAGGACGAGGCCGACCTGATCGAACAGCACTACGCCCGCGTTGGCGAGAGGCTCCCCGAAGAGCTGCAGAGTCAGTTGGCCGACCTGCGAAGGCGACTCTCCACCTGAGTGGCTCTCAGCCCGTCCCGACGAGCATTGCCCGAATTCCCAGCCCCATCAGGAACAGGCCTGCGAAGCCGTAGAGCAGGTAGCGGTGGGCCCGCATGCTCTGGCGGTAGCTGTACACGATTCCCACGGTGATGAACGCCACGAACCCGTAGAACAGGTGGAACTGCGGCGGGTCGATCCCCTGGCCCGCCACCAGGCCCACCCCGATCGTGACCTGACCCACGATCGACAACTGCACCAGGGCTACGAACCACCACAGCGCCCGGCCGCGCAGGACATCGACGCGGTGGGCTGCGAGCGCCCAGGCGCCGGCCATGCCGTTTCCGATCACCATCATCCACGCCATGCCCTCGTGGATGTCGCGCAGGCTGGCGAGGGTTGACACTGTCGGGTAGGACATCAGGCCACCGCCCCCGACGACCGCAGGGTCGCGATCTCACCGACGTCGTAGCCGGCCATGGACAGGACCTCGTCGGTGTGCTGGCCCGGGTGGGCCGGCGGGTGACGAACCTCGCCGGGCGTGCGGCTCAGCCTCGGTGCCGGCCCGGGCTGAACCAGCCCTGCCACCTTGACGAACGTGCCGCGCTCGACGTTGTGTGGGTGCTCGGTGGCCTCATGGGCGCTGAGCACCGGTGCGTAGCAGACATCGCTTCCCTCTAGAATCTCATCCCATTCGTCGCGGGTCCGGGTTGCCACGACCTCAGCCACCCTGCGCTTCAGGTCGGGCCAGCGTGACCGGTCGTGCTGACCGGCGAACACCTCGGGATCAAGACCCAGCTTCTCGATCAACTCGGCGTAGAACTGCGGCTCGATGGAACCGATCGAGATCCAGCCCCCGTCGGAGCACTCGTAGACGTCGTAGAAGTGGGCGCCCGTGTCGAGCATGTTGGAGCCGCGATCCGGATCCCAGAATCCCGTGGCCATCATCCCGTGGAACATGCCCATGAGGCTGGCAGCCCCATCGACCATTGCCGCGTCGACAACCTGTCCCTCGCCGGAGGTACGGGCTTCCACCAGGGCACACACCATGCCGAACGCCAGGTACATGCCACCACCGCCGAAGTCGCCTACCAGGTTGAGCGGTGGCACGGGTCCCGAGTCGTCCCTGCCCATATGGGCCAGCGCACCGGCGAGGGCTATGTAGTTGATGTCATGACCTGCCGCGTGCGAGTAGGGGCCCTCCTGGCCCCATCCGGTCATTCGCCCGTACACGACGGCCGGGTTACGGGCCATGCAGTCCTCAGGCCCGACTCCCAGCCGCTCGGCCACCCCGGGGCGAAAGCCCTCAAAGACCATCTCGGCACCCTCGACGAGACGCATGACGACCTCGAGGCCCTCGGTCGACTTGAGGTCGACGCCCACGCTGCGTCGTCCCCGGTCGTTGACCATCACCGGAGGCTCGGCCGGGTCACCACCCCGAACCGAACCGGCACGGTCGATTCGGATGACATCGGCCCCCATGTCCGAGAGCATCATCCCGCAGAACGGGCCGGGCCCGATTCCAGCCAGTTCCACCACCCTGACACCGTCAAGAGCCCCCATCAGTACCTCCCGTTCCCGTACCACCAGGTACTCCTGCACCGACCCTAAGCGCGTGGGCGGAGATGGCCTCGATCAGGTGTGGCCATGATCCCGGCGGCAGGTCATGGCCCCAGCCCTCTATCAACACGAGATCGGCACCGGGCACGATCGCTGCCGTCCTCTCGCCGCCGCTCATGGGCAGGAGTGTGTCGGCGGTTCCGTGGACCACACGTGTCGGCACGCCCAGGACACCGAGGGCCTCCTCCCTGTTGCCTGCGCCGGCGGCGAACTGGCGATCAAAGGCACCAGGTGGCTGCACAGACCGGACCGCGTACCGGGCGAACGTCGCCAGGGCGTGGTCGTCGTCGTGCCACTCGGGGCTCGCCCAGAGGCGACGGTCGACCAGGTCCTTCGCGGCCCGCTCCGCCGGGTCGTCCGGTGCGGGCGCCACCAGGGCGACGAGCACCTCGCCTGTGGGCCTTCCGAAGTCAGGGTTGCCCGTGTTGGAACCCATCGAGACCAGGCTGTGGGCCCGGTCCGGGTACTCGATGGCGAAGGTCTGGGCGATCATCCCCCCCAGGGAGAAGCCCACGATGTGCGCACGGTCAACGCCCAGGTGGTCGAGCAACCCGACGGCGTCGTCAGCCATATCCGAGAGGGTGTACGACGCACCGCAATCGAGCATCGTGGAAAGCCCGCTGTCACGGTGGTCGTAGCGCACAACCCTGAAGCCGGTGGCGGCCAGGCCCTCGCAGAAGCCCTCCTCCCACAACAGCATCTGGCTGCCCAGGCCGTGCATCAACAGGATCGTGGGGGCATCGACATCGCCGAACGACTCGAAGCAGATGTCCATCCCGGTGGGCAGTTCGGCGATGCTCATACAGCCATCATCGGATGCCAGTGGCCTCCGGGCAAGCCGGGCGGGCCTTCGTCACACCGGTGGCGGGTACCGTCACCGGTGTGACGACCATCCACGACCGCCGGTTCGCCGAACTGGACACGTCGACCCTCTACTCGATCATGCAACTGCGGGCGGTTGTGTTCGTGGTTGAACAGGACGTCGTCTACACCGATCCCGACGGACGCGACTCCGAGGCCGGCACCCGACACGTCTTCGTCGACGAACCGGGGGGAGGCATTGCCACCTACCTGCGGCTCCTGGCCGAGGGCGACGGCAGCCACCGGATCGGCAGGGTCGTCACCGATCAGGCGCACCGCGGAGAGGGGCTCGCCGGGAAGCTGATCGAACACGTCCACAGGTCGACACCGGGGCGCATAACCCTCCACGCCCAGGTCCACCTCGAGGCCTGGTACCGGTCGCTGGGCTACGAGCGGACCGGGCCCGACTTCGACGACGAGGGGCTCCCCCACGTACCGATGGAGCGGGTGCCCGGCTGACGGCGGCCCATGGGTACGGCTGTGGCGGGGCTCGGCTGTGGCCGGGGAAAGCCGGCACATCCCGTGGGTAGGGTGCGGACATGTCCTCACCCGGGTCTCCACCCACGTCGGAACTCATCATGACGACCGACAAGCCCGAGACCTCAGCTGCAGCCGACGCCCTGCTGCACGGCCTCAACGAGGCGCAGGCAGACGCTGTCACGACCGACGCCATTCCCCTCGCAATCCACGCCGGTGCAGGCTCGGGAAAGACACGGGTACTGACCCGTCGTATCGCCTGGCGTTCCCTCACCGGCCTCAGCGACCCCCGGCGCGTCCTGGCCCTCACCTTCACCCGCAAGGCTGCCGCAGAGCTCCGGTCCAGGCTGCGTGTCCTGGGTCTTCGCGATCAGGTGGCCGCCGGCACATTCCACTCGGTCGCCTACGCCCAACTGCGCACCTTGTGGCGTGACAACGACATGCCCGAACCCGAACTGCTTGACCGCAAGTTCCTCCTGGTCACATCACTGCTCCCCCGCGACCGGCGCAGCACCGACGTACTCGATGTCATCGGTGAGATCGAGTGGGCCAAGGCCCGACGCTTCATCCCCGAGACCTACGCCGCCGGAGCCGAGGAAGCCGGCCGGCACCCACCGCTCCCTCTCACGGTGATGGCCCGAATCTTCGACGAATACGAGACCCAGAAGAAGAAGAGGAACCAGGTCGACTTCGACGACCTGTTGAACGAGTGCCGAAAGGCCCTCAAGGGCGACAAGAGGTTCGCCGACGCCCAGCGGTGGCGCTTCCGGCACCTCTACGTCGACGAGTTCCAGGATGTCAACCCACTGCAGTTCGCACTGCTCAACGCCTGGCTGGGTGGCCGCCACGACCTGTGCGTGGTAGGTGACCCAGACCAGGCCATCTACGGCTGGAACGGCGCCGACGCCGACCACCTCCGCCGTTTCGACACCCACTTCCGCGACGGCACGGTCCTGGAACTCCGTCAGAACTACCGGAGCACCCCGCAGGTCCTGCGCACCGCAGCAGCGGCCCTGTCCGGCCACGAACCGATGGAATCCAACCGGCCGAGCGGCCCCAACCCCACGATCACCGACCACCCCAGTGCAGCCGAGGAGGCTGCCGCCATCGCCCGCAGGGCCCGCGACTCGCGGGGTGTCGACCGACCCTGGTCGCAGCAGGCGGTTCTGGTACGCACCAACGCCCAGGCCGAGGTGGTCGCCACCGCTCTGCAGAAGGCAGATATACCGGTCCGCACCCGTTCAGGTAGCGCCCTCCTGGACCGGGGCGACGTCAAGGCCGTCCTTGGGGACATGGAACAGAGCAACAGGCCGCTTGGCGACGAGTTGGCCGACCTGGGCCCAGACCCCGGCGAATCCACTGAGACCGAACCGGTCGACGAAGCCTCTTCGGGCACCCGCCACACCGAGCGGGACGCCGCCTACGCCGAGTTGAGGCGCCTCGCCGACGAGTTCCTTGCCGTCAACTCCACGGGCACCGCCACCGAGTTCGCTGCATGGGTACGGAGAGAGGCCAGCACGGGCATCGATGACTCGACCGATGCCGTCGAGGTGGCGACCTTCCATGGCGCCAAGGGGCTGGAGTGGCCGATCGTGCACATTGCCGGCCTCGAGAAGGGACTCGTGCCGATCGCCCACGCACGCGACCCCGAGTCCGTTGCCGAGGAGCGCCGCCTCCTCTACGTGGGTCTCACCCGCGCCGAGGAGGCACTGCACCTCACCTGGGCAGCCGAACGCACCTTCGGCACCCGAACATCCAAGAGGTCGCCGTCACCATGGCTCGACGACCTCCGGGCCGCCATTGACGGCCTTGACAGGCCCCTGAACCACCGCGACCAGAGCCGTCAGGCGAGGGCTGCACGCTCACGCACCCGTCGCCCGGCACTGCCTGACAACCCCGACGTGGCAGCGGTCAAGGCATGGCGCCTCGCAACCGCCAGGGCATCCAACGTGCCAGCCTTCGTGGTGTTCACCGATGCCACCCTCGAGGCCCTGCTGGAGCTACGGCCCACCACCCGGGCCGAACTACTGGCCGTTCCCGGAATCGGACCCGTCAAGGTCGACCGCTACGGCGACGCCCTGCTCGAGGTCCTGGCTGGCCTTGACTGAGCGGACCTACCCGTCCAACTCTGCAATGAGCCTCTTGGGCGCGGTCAGCCTCCATGCCTCCTCGACCACGCCGGCAACCTCATCCCAGTCGAGATCCACATCGAGGCGTAGGCCAACCCAGCCACGCGGACCCAGGTAGGGAGGAACGAAGAAGCGATCCGGCTCCTGTTCCACGAGCTCGTCCTGGACCCCCGGCGCAGCCTTGAACCAGATCGTGGGCCTGCCGTCGGCCTGGTGTTCATGGAGGTTGGCGAAGGCCCGCCTACCGACAATGCCGAACGTCGGCATCCCGTGGTTCACCCGCTCCTCAACACCCGGCAGAGCCAGGCACACCGTGCGCAGGCCTTCCAGGATCAGGTCGTCCGATGGGGCCAGTGATGGATGTACCACGTTCCCGGGCATTCAGTCCAGGAAGAAGTCGGCCACGACCGGCGCATGGTCGCTGGGTTTCTCGCCCTTGCGTTCGTTTCGGTCTATGAGGACGAAGTCGAGGGCCTCGGCGGCGGGTGGCGAGGCCATGATCAGGTCGATGCGCATTCCCTGCTTCTTGTAGAAGGCGCCTGCCCGGTAGTCCCACCACGAATGCAGGCCCGCGTCGTCGAAGCGCTCCCTGAATACATCGACCAGGCCGAGGCCGACAAGGCGGTCGATGGCTGCGCGCTCAGGTCCGGTCACGTGGGTCGAGCCCTCGAATGCGGACGGACTCCAGACATCACGGTCGTCGGGGGCCACGTTGAAATCGCCCACCACGACGATCTTGTCACCTGTCGGGTCGGTGTTGGCGACGAGGTCGTCGTGCAGGCGGCCCAGCCAGTCCAGCTTGTAGTGGTAGTGGTCGTGGCCGACCTCGCGGCCGTTGGGCACGTAACAGGATGCGACCCGAACTCCCCCACAGGTGGCCCAGATGACTCGGGCGTCGGGGTCGAGGTCGGCGCGACCATCAGCGAACCCGGCCCGGACGTCGTCGAGGCCGACCTTCGAGATCACGGCCACGCCGTTCCAGCGGCCCTCACCGTGGTGTGCCGACTCGTAGCCAAGCGCCCCGAAGGCAGCGTGCGGAAACGCCTCGTCGGTCATCTTGGTCTCCTGGATGCAGAGCACGTCGGGTTGCACGGCCCTGATCCAGGCCTCGACCCTGCCGAGTCGTGCCTTCAGGGAGTTGACGTTCCAGGTGGCGATGCGCATCGGTACCGACGGTACCGCTTCATCGGATGGGCTCAGGCCAGTTCCAGCCCGACGGCGGCTGACAACTCGCCGATCGCCGCTGCGGGATCTGCGACCTTGATGGTGGTCATGCCCATGGTTCGGGCCGGCTTGAGGTTGACGCCAAGGTCGTCGAGGAAGACACACCCTGTCGCCTGCACGCCGAGGCGCTCACAGGCGATCTCGTAGAAGCGCTGTTCGGGCTTGCGGCAGCCAACCACACTGGACTCCACGACCACGTCGAACAGCGCGACGACGTCGGCGAAACCGGGCCGCATCTCGCCGTCGGCCATGGGCTCGACGTTGTTGGTGAGCAGCGCCGTGGGAAACGCCTCTGAGCAGCGCCGCAGGGCCTCGACCATTCCAGGCCTCAGATCTCCGTGCAGGCCGGCCAGCACCCGGGAGGCGTCGACCATCAGGCCAAGGGCGGCCGCCTCAGCCTCGAAGAGGCGACAGAACTCGTCTGTTCCGACCTCTCTGCGCTCAAAGGCAGCCCATGCATTGGCGTCGGGGTTGGTGGAGTTGATGAGCCTGATCGTGTCCGGTGGAAGGCCCACCTCGACCTCGTAGGCAGCAAACGCCTCAAAGGGGCTGGTGGTCAACACACCGCCGAAGTCGAACAGGACCGCCTTGATCACGGCGGCGATCGTAGAGCCGATGGCGGCGTGGGACGACCTCGGGGGCCGAGCAGCCGCGCCGATAGCCTCAGCCGCCATGAGCGCCCAGTTCATCTTCACCATGCGCAAGGTCGGCAGGTTCCACCCGCCGGACCGCGACGTCCTCAAAGACATCACCCTGGCCTTCTACCCGGGAGCCAAGATCGGCGTGCTGGGCTCAAACGGTGCCGGCAAGTCAACCCTGCTTCGGATCATGGCCGGCGTCGACGACGGCTTCACCGGAGAGGCCCGCCTCACCGACGGCTTCACGGTCGGCCTGCTGGAACAGGAACCGACTCTGGACGAGTCCATGGACGTCCAGGGAAACGTGATGGAGGGCGTGGGCGAGGTAGCCGGACTGCTTGCCCGCTACGAGGAGGCCCTGGCCGGCTGGGGCGATCCCGACGCCGACTTCGAGAAGCTGGGCGAGGACCAGGCCGCCCTGGAAAAACGTATCGAGGCTGCCGGAGCGTGGGATCTGCAGCGCAACATCGAGATCGCAATGGACGCCCTGCGCCTTCCGCCAGGCGATGCTGAGGTGGTGACACTGTCAGGCGGCGAGCGTAGGCGTGTGGCCCTGTGTCGGCTGCTGCTGTCCCGACCCGATCTGTTGTTGCTGGACGAGCCCACCAACCACCTCGACGCCGAGTCGGTGGCATGGCTGGAGCGAACGCTGCGCGATTACGCCGGCACGGTGGTCGCCATCACGCACGATCGGTACTTCCTCGACAACGTGGCCGGCTGGATCCTTGAACTGGACCACGGCCGGGGCATCCCGTACGAGGGCAACTACTCCGGTTGGTTGGAACAGAAGAGGGCCCGTCTGGACACCGAGCAGAAGACCGACTCGGCACGTCGGCGCACGCTGGACCGTGAGCTTGATTGGGTGCGCATGGCTCCAAAGGCCCGCCAGGCCAAGGGCAAGGCCAGGCTGGCCGCCTACGACCGCCTCGTGGCCGAGGCCGCTGAGGCCGACCGACGGGACAGCGAACTGCAGATCGAGATTCCGGCCAACCAGAGGCTTGGCGACCAGGTGGTTGAGGTTGACCACCTCTCCAAGGGCTTCGGTGACCACCTGCTCATCGACGACCTGTCCTTCTCGTTGCCGCCTGCCGGCATCGTGGGTGTGATCGGCGGGAACGGAGCCGGCAAGACCACCCTGTTCCGGATGCTGGTCGCTGCCTCAGAAGGCACGTCCGACCCGGCTACGGCACCGGGCTCAGGGAGGATTCGAATCGGCTCAACCGTCGAGATCGGCTACGTGGACCAGTCCCGCGATTCCCTTGACTCCGAACGGACCGTCTACCAGGAGATCACCGACGACAGGGAGTTCCTGCAGGTCGGCAGGCGCGAGGTGAACGGCAGGGCCTACGTGGCATCGTTCAACTTCAAGGGATCGGACCAGCAGAAGAAGGTGGGCGACCTCTCGGGTGGTGAGCGCAACCGCGTGCACCTCGCAAAGGTACTCAAGAGCGGGGCCAACCTGCTGCTCCTGGACGAGCCCACAAACGACCTTGACGTCGACACCCTGCGGGCCCTCGAATCCGGCCTGGAGTCCTACCCGGGCTGTGCCGCCATCATCAGCCACGATCGCTGGTTCCTCGACCGCGTGGCCACCCACGTGCTGGCCTTCGAGGGTGACTCGCAGGTGCGCTGGTTCGAGGGCAACTTCAGCGAGTACGAGGCTGTCCGCAAGAAGGAGCTCGGTGCCGACGCCCAGCCGCACCGGGTGCGCTACAAGCCGCTGGTCAGGGGCTGAGGGTCTCGTGAGCACCACCGACGCACGTACCCGGATAGTCGCCCCCTCCGTCGTGAGAGGCATGGGGCTGGCCTTCTGCGTGGTCGGAATCACCGGCATGATCATCACCTCCATCGCCGACAGCATCGATGCGGCCATCGCCTTCGGTTTCGTGGGTGCCACCGGAGCGCTGGCGCTGTTACTGGTAGGTGTGCTGGTTCCAGCCGTTGAGCGCGCGACACCATCGGACGTGGCAATTTCAGCTGAGGTCGAGGAACGGGTAGCACGCCTGGTGGCCGCTGGCGCCGACGAGGACGAGTTGCGTGCCGTCATTGAGGCAACCACCGACCTGGGTAGGCGTTCGAGGGGCAGCTGAAGAGCTACTCCGGTGAGGAAACCTCAGGCCAGCAGGTCCAGGACCCTTGTGGCTGCCGCCACTGCGGGGCCGTCGTCGGGGGTGAGCACCAGGTCTGGTGCCTCTGGTCGCTCGAAGGGACCGTCGACGCCGGTGAAACCGGGCATCTGACCGGTACGGGCCAGTGCGTAGAAGCCCTTGACGTCGCGTTCCTCGCAGACCTCGAGCGGGGTGTCGACGAACACCTCGAGGAACTTCAGGCCAGCACCCTCGTGGATGGCGCGGGCGTTTCGCCGGCCGGCAAGGTAGGGGCTGATCAGGGCCACGAGGGCGATCGTCCCGGAGTCGGCGAACAGCCTTGCCACCTCGGCGACGCGGCGCATGTTCTCGCCGCGGTCCTCGTCGCTGAACCCCAGGTCTCCGGAAAGGCCGTGCCTGATGTTGTCGCCGTCGAGCATGTAGGCGGCCCTGCCCGACGCCACCAGCAGGCCCTCGCAGGCAGACGCGATCGTGGACTTGCCGGAGCCTGAAAGGCCTGTGAACCAGATAGTGGCCCCCTGCTGGCCGGTTGACTCCCAGCGTTCGTCCCGTTCGATCAGGCCCGGCTGCCAGACCACATCGGGGCTGGTGCCGCCCGCATCCCCGTCCAACTCAGGATTCTCCCAGGATCATGCCGGCCGCCACCGTGGCGTTGGTGGTCTCATCGATCAGGACAAAGCTTCCGGTGGACCGGTTGCGGCGGTACTCGTCGAAAAACAGCGGCTGGGTGCACCGCAGCGAGACGCGACCGATCTCATTGAGGCCCAGGGAGGTTGCCGATTCGTCACGGTGCAGGGTGTTGACGTCAAGCCGGTACCGGAGGTCGGTGACCATGGCCCGTGCCGAGCGGGTGGTGTGCTTGATGGCAAGCTTCGTGCGGAGTGTGAGCGGGGATACCTCAGACATCCAACAGAGCATTGCGTCGATGTCTTGACCTGCCAACGGCTGGTTGTTGGGTCGACAGATCATGTCGCCACGGGACACGTCGAGGTCGTCGGTGAGACGGATGGTGACCGACATGGGGGCGAACGCCTCATCGACCGGCCCGTCGAACGTGTCCACCGACGCGATGGTCGTGGTAAAGCCGCTCGGCAGCACCATGACCTCGTCGCCGGGCTTGAACACGCCACCCACGACGGTGCCCGCATAGCCGCGGTAGTCGTGGTGCTCGTCGGTCTGGGGGCGGATCACGTACTGGACGGGGAACCGGGCGTCGACGAGGTTCCGGTCGCTGGCGATGTGCACCTCTTCGAGGTGGTGCAACAGCGAGGTGCCCTCGTACCACGGGGTGTTCAGGGAGCGCTCCACGATGTTGTCGCCGTGCAGGGCGGACACGGGAATGAACGTGAGGTCGTTGATGTCCAACTTCATGGCGAATTCGCGGAACTCGGCCTTGGCCTTCTCGTAGGCGTCCCGGTCGAAGTCGACAAGGTCCATCTTGTTGACACACACGACCAGGTGGGGAATGCGCAGAAGTGACGCCAGGAAGGCATGGCGGCGGGACTGTTCCACAGCGCCCTTGCGGACATCTACAAGTACAAGGGCCAGGTCGGCGGTCGAGGCACCCGTGACCATGTTGCGCGTGTACTGGATGTGGCCTGGGGTGTCGGCGATTATGAACTTGCGGCGGGGCGTTGCGAAGTAGCGGTAGGCCACGTCGATGGTGATGCCCTGCTCGCGCTCGGCGCGGAGGCCATCGGTGAGCAGTGCCAGGTTGGTGTACTCGTTGCCCATCTGCTGCGACGTGCGCTCAACGGACTCCAGCTGGTCCTGGAAGATGGACTTGGTGTCGTAGAGCAGTCGGCCGATGAGCGTGGACTTGCCGTCGTCGACGCTGCCGGCTGTTGCGAAGCGGAGGAGTTCCATCAGAAGTACCCCTCCTTCTTGCGATCCTCCATGGAGGCCTCAGAGACACGGTCGTCGGCACGTGTGGCACCCCGCTCGGTGATCCTGGTGGCCGAGACCTCCTCGATGACCTGATCGATGGTGGTGGCCGCCGACTCAACCGCCCCGGTACAACTCATGTCGCCGACCGTGCGGTAGCGCACCCGACGGGTCGCCACATGCTCACCGGGGAGTTGTTCGATGAAGGGGCTCTCTGCCAGAAGCATCCCATCGCGTTCGAACACGGGACGGTCGTGTGCGTAGTAGACGCCCGGGATCTCCACACCCTCGCTCTGGATGTACTGCCAGACATCCAGCTCGGTCCAGTTGGAGATCGGGAACACCCGGATGTGTTCACCCCCGCGGATACGGCCGTTGTAGAGGCTCCAGACCTCGGGACGCTGGTTCTTGGGATCCCACTGGCCGAACTCGTCACGGAACGAATACACACGCTCCTTGGCACGAGCCTTCTCCTCGTCTCGCCGGGCACCGCCGAACAGGGCGTCAAAGCCGTGCTCGGCGACCGTGTCCAGGAGCGTCGTGGTCTGGAGGCGGTTGCGGCTTGCCCTGGGGCCTGTCTCCTCTGTGACCCTTCCCTCGTCGATCGACTTCTGAACAGAAGCCACGACCAGGCGGGCACCGGCCTCAGCGATGCAGCGGTCCCGGAACTCGATCACCTCGGGAAAGTTGTGACCGGTATCCACGTGCATAACCGGGAAGGGCAGGTGTGCCGGTGCGAATGCCCTGACCGCCAGGCGCAACATGACGATCGAGTCCTTGCCACCCGAAAAGAGCAGGCAGGGGCGTTCGAACTCGGCGGCCACCTCACGGAACACGTGGATGGACTCGGCCTCGAGATACCCGAGGTGGCTGAGCTCGTAGGAGGCGCTGGAGAAGGTTGCTGTCATGGATTCCCCGGAAGACGGGCGATACTCGTTCCCCAAGCGTATTGCCGGCATTGCCGGCACCACCAACACCGCCCCAGACAGACCAGGAAACACACCCAGATGGCCACCCCCGACGACCACGTGCTGGCAGAGGCTCTCGCCACTCAGGCCGGCGAACTCCTCTTGGAGGTACGCGACCGGCTGGTCAGCGAAGACGCCGAAGCGGAAGACCTGCGGAAACAGGGCGACCGGCTGGCCCACGCCTTCCTGATGGAGTCGCTGGCCGCTGAGAGGTCCGGTGACGCTGTGCTTTCAGAGGAGGGGGCTGCCCACGGAGTCCACCCGGCCCGCTCCGGGGCGCAGAGGGTCTGGATCATCGACCCCCTGGATGGAACCCGCGAGTTCAGCGAGCCTCCACGAACCGACTGGGCGGTGCACGTGGCCCTCACCGAAGCCGGCCTGCCGACGGTCGGAGCCGTTGCCCTGCCCGCTCTGGGGGTGACGCTCGCTACGGGCTCGTCAGTGGAAGGGACCGACCCGGTGCCTGTCCCCCCTGCCCTCCGGGTCGTGGTGAGCCGCACCCGTCCACCGGCCGAAGCATTGGCTGTAGCTGAGGCACTAGGTGGGGTCCTCGTTGAAATGGGTTCCGCAGGGGCCAAGGCCATGGCCGTGGTCCGTGGCGAGGCCGACGTCTACGTGCACTCCGGAGGCCAGTTCGAGTGGGACAACTGTGCGCCGGTGGCCGTGGCGGCCTCCCGGGGCCTCCACACGTCACGCCTCGACGGTTCGCCCCTCACCTACAACCATGCAGACCCGTACCTGCCCGACCTTGTGGTCTGCCGGGCCGAACTGGCCGATGCCGTGCTCGCCACCCTGTCCGGCCCGACCGGCTCCTGAGATCCCGTGCGCCTGGTCATCGCCCGCTGCACCGTCGACTACGACGGACGGCTCACCGCCCACCTTCCAGAGGCCACCCGTCTGATCATGGTCAAGGCCGACGGGTGCGTGGCAATCCACGCCGACGGCGGCGCCTACAAGCCGCTCAACTGGATGACGGCACCGAACACGCTTATCGAGGAGGAGGGCTGCTGGATCGTCCGCAACCCGAAGGGCGAGGCCCTCACGATCACCCTCCATGAGGTGATCAGCGACACGGAATACCCGCTCGGCGACGACCCGGGACTGCAGAAGGACGGTGTCGAGGCCCACCTCCAGGAGTTGCTGGCTGCCGACCCCACCTTCATGGCCGACGACCTGTGGCTGGTCCGCCGCGAGTACCCGACCGCAGTTGGCCCCGTGGACCTGTTGTGTCGTGATGCCGACGGTGTGGCTGTCGCCATCGAGGTGAAGCGCCGGGGTGAGATAGACGGGGTGGAGCAGCTCACCCGCTACCTGGACTTCCTGAACAGGGACCCGATGCTCAAGCCGGTCCGCGGCATGTTCGTGGCCCAGGAGGTCAGACCGCAGGCGAGGGTGCTGGCCGACGACCGTGACATCGAGTGGCTGGAGGTCGACTACGACGACCTGCGTGGCATCGAGTCGAACGAGCTGAAGCTGTTCTGATGTCAATGGCTGGGCCAGCCGACAGGCTGGTAAACGTCGTAGTGGTGGGTGGTGGGCCTGCCGGGTCGGCCGCGGCCACCCTCCTCGCCAGAGCTGGCCGGTCCGTGGTGCTCATCGACAAGGCCACCTTTCCCAGGGACAAGTGCTGTGGTGACGGCCTGACCACGCTGGCGCTGAGGCTCTGTGAGCGACTCGGCCTGGACCCCGGGAACATCCCCAACTGGCAACCGGTCAGCGGGGCGGTCCTGCATTCGCCCTCCGACACGAGGATCAGCTTCCCGCTCCCGACGGGCTCGGGCCAGTTCGCCGCTGTCGTGCCCCGGGCGGAGTTGGATGCTGCGCTACTTGAGCTTGCGCGTCAGGCCGGAGCCGACGTCCGTGAGAGCTGCGCACTGACCGGCATACGGATCGACGGGGCCTCGGCAGCCCTGGACATGGATGGCATGGGCGGGTTGAAAGCCGGCGCTGTCGTGGCTGCAGACGGCATGTGGTCGCCAACCCGCAGGTCCCTGGGCCTCGCCGAGGAGGGCTACAAGGGCGAGTGGCACGCCTTTCGCCAGTATGTGGCCGACGTCGCTCCAGCCGCCGCCGACCTCCATGTCTGGTTCCAGCCCGACCTGCTGCCTGGATACGCATGGAGTTTCCCGCTGCCGGGTAGTCGGGCGAATGTGGGCTTCGGGATACTCAGGGGCGGGAGCGTCCCCATCGGCGAAACCGGTGCCATCTGGTCTGGCCTGCTGGAGCGCCCGGCAATCCGGGAGGTTCTGGGAGAGAGAGCAACCCCCGAGGGCCGCCACTCGGCGTGGCCGATCCCCGCACGGATCAACTCGGCCGTACTCGACCACGGGCCCGTTCTCTTCGCCGGCGATGCCGCCGGCGCTACCGACTCACTCACCGGTGAGGGAATCGGACAGGCGCTGCTCACGGGGATGCTGGCGGCCGAGTCGATCCTGGCCGGTGGCCCACCCGACTCGATCGGCCTCCGCTACAGGAACGCTGTGCGACGGGAACTCGTTGCCGACCACCGCATGTCGATGGCACTCCAGCCCCTCATGTCGCTCCCACTTACGGCCCGCGGGGTAGTTCGGGTGGCGGGAGCTACCGGTTGGACCAGGCGCAAGTTCGCCCGGTGGTTGTTCGAGGACTACCCGAGGGCCCTTGTCGTGACTCCCAGGCGGTGGCGGCGCGGGGTTCTGGGCCGGGAGGGCGCTTACCGCCGACAGCCTCCTCGCCCGTAGGCTTGTATCCCATGGTTTCTGCCCCAGAACCCGAGAGGAATCTCCGACTGGTCGACTCGGGTGGGTCGGCGGTCGACCCGCTGGTCGATCCGATTACCGACGACGCTCCCGTTACCCACCCGCTGGGTCCAATCGGAAGGGCGCTCGATGACGCTGTCGACAAGGTGTGGGAGCCACTCCGCGGCCGTCCTCTCGTTGACAGGGTCTTCTACACCGCAAGCGAACTGGGCGACTTCAGCCTCATCTGGCACATCGCCGGCACGGCCCGCGGCCTGACCACCCGCCGTGGACACCGTGAGGCCGCACGCCTGGCGTTGGCCCTCGGCATGGAGTCGGCGCTCGTAAACGGTGCTGTCAAGTCACTGTTCCGACGCGACCGACCTCTTCACGAAGAGGAGAGGCCACACAACCTGAGGCAGCCGCTCACCAGCAGCTTCCCGTCGGGGCACGCTTCAGCTGCATTCATGGCCGCAACCCTGTTGTCGGAACGCTCAAGGGTGAAACCGCTCTGGTACGGGCTGGCAGGAGTGGTTGCCGCCTCAAGGATCCATGTGCGCATCCACCACGCCAGCGATGTCGTGGTGGGCGCCGGAGCAGGCCTGCTCATAGGCCGCGTGGTCCGGAAGGTCTTCTCGCTGAGATAGTCCGTTGACCGGCTGACCATGCCGGTCCTGAAACTCAGTTGGCTGAAGCGGCCTCTATTGCAGCGTCACTCGTTGCCAGCAGCAGGCGAAGGTCGAGCAGCAGGTCGGCCACCTCGGAGGAGGCAATGAGCTCACGGCTCTTGGTGGTGCCGAGCCCCCGGTCGATGATGGTCTTGATCTCGTCGATTGTCGCTGTGTCGAGCGTCTCGGTCACTGCCATCTCCCATCGGTCCTCTTCGGCAACGGATCAACCTGCCTGCGTGGAAACCACACTAGACGCTCCCCGACGCGATCCGCGCATCACGGGCAGGGCCCTCCAGTTCCACAACGGCTAGATGTCACACCCTGTCTTCATGCTTGTGGTCATGAACGAACAACTCAGGCTCACGAGACCGACAAAGAGACAGGCAGCATGGCCCCGCCACCGCCCGATGGATGCACGCACCCGCCAAATCGGCCTGGCAGGTGTCGCCGAGGCACGGGCGCTGTTAGCCAGCCACCCACGGTCGCGATTCGACCCGTCGGTCGGGCCGGACGCATCGGACCCGACTGTGGGCGGGCGTGACGGGAGCGACGATGAACCAGGGATCGCAGATGCCGCCTGACCTGGCAACCAACGGAACGGGTCTGCTTCAACTGGCCCGGGCCCACCCGACCGAGAAGGTTGCAACGGTGTTTGTCGGTGCACTGATGGGCCTCATGATCCTCGGAATGGGCCTCGCCGCCTACTCACGAGGCCAACCACCCTCTGACGGACTCGGCACCGTGGTTGGCGTCATAGACGGAGACACCGTCGTCATAGACCTGGCCGGCACCGACGAGATCGTCCGGCTGCTGGGAATCGACACACCCGAGACCGTGCACCCCGACCGCCCGGTCGAATGCTTCGGCTCCGAGGCATCTGCACGCATGGCCCTGCTGCTCCCACCCGGAACCGCAGTGCTCGTGCAACGAGATGTAGAGGCACGCGACCGCTACGGCCGGCTCCTCGCATACGTCGAGCGGCTGTCAGACGGTCTGGCGGTCAACGCATCCATGGTCGAACGGGGCTTTGCCGCATCCCTCCACATCTCCCCCAACGACGGGCTGCGCCACGAACTGGCAGCAGCGGAGAGCCGCGCCCGGTCGGCCGGGCTGGGGCTCTGGTCGACCTGCGGTGGAGCCCACGAGCCGCTTTCCTGAAGGACCACTCCATGGACTGAGCAGGCCGGTACCCATTGACGGGCAGCCCTGTTCCCCACCCACACACCTGGAGTACCGTTCCACCCGTGACAACCCTCACAGAGGCCCTGGGCCACGCTGCCAACGACAGGCTCCTGGTGCTCACCTCCGACCAACTCGGCATGTGCCACGCCTCGAATTTGGGCGTCTACGAGAGCCTCCGCTCCGGTCTCGCCACCGGGGCCTCCCTGATGGTTCCCGGCCCGTGGGCACGAGAGGCCGCCTTCCACTACCGGGGTGAGGCGGTCGGCGTACACCTGACGCTCAACGCTGAACTCGACTGCTACAGGTGGCGGCCCATTACGCATGCCCCGTCACTTCTTGACGGCGACGGAGGCTTCCCGCGCACGGTCGAGGACCTCTGGGACCACGCCGACCTCGACGAAGCCAGACGGGAATGCAGGGCTCAACTGGAGAGGGCGATCCTCTGGGGTTTTGACGTCACCCACATCAGCTCGCACATGGGGGCCCTCCAGAACCGACCCGAGTTCTTCGACGTGTACCTCGAGCTGGCCGTCGACTTCGACCTGCCAATGAGACTCGAAGGAGCACCGGCCGAGACCACCGCAGGCTTTCCCTTCCGGTCCCTTGCCGCCGAAGAGGGCGTACTCACCGTTGACTACCACAGGCTCGAGAGGCTGGCCGACCCTGCTGCCATCGAGCGCTCTGCCATGGATCTGGCACCCGGTGTGACCGAGTTAGTTGTGGAGCCGGCAGACGACACACCCGAGCTGAGGGCCCTCTGCCATGGCTGGGGCAGACGCGTCGAGCACCGGGATCTGGTGTGTGACAACTCCGAGTTGTGGGCCGATGTCGACCGGGGTGGGGTGACCCTCGTCAGTTGGCGCGAAATCCGAGACGTCCAGCGGGACGCTGCCTGAAACCGGAGGATCTCCTACCCGAACTCGGTTGTACCTGCCAAGCCGGTTAGCAGCCCCGCCCAGGTCTCGCTTCCGAACATGGGCCGCAGCCCGAACACGTAGGCCTCGTAGTCGCCCTCAACCTTGCACCGGCCGGTCATGAATGCGACGTCGGGGTCCAGTTCACCCCGGATCCAGGCCACTGCCTCCGGGTACTTCCAGGTGACCGTGGCATCGGCTTCGCCCGGCTTGCCGGGGACCACGTCGGCCACTCGGCCATCGGCGACGACCGTGCGGAACTCAACACGCCCCAGCGGGGTGCTGGTTACAACGAACCTGACGGTGCCATCCACTCCGGGCTGTTCCGGAAGAGCGGAACAGGCCCCGGCCAACTCCGCCAGCCAGTCCTCGGACAGGAACTGGGTCATCTGGTCTTGTCCATGAGGGCCTCGCCGTCGGGTGGCCTCCCACCGACACCCCGGTGTGCCAACACCTCGACCTCACCGGCCGACATGTCGCGGATGCCCTCGAACAGGTCGTCCTCGATTCGGCCGTCGACGGGTCCGCCCACAAGCGACTGTGCCAGCACATAGTCGTCGAAGGGGTGGACGGTCCTGGCCACCTCGTCGGGCAGGCCGAACCAGAACGGTGACTCAGGGTCGACCTGGGTGGCGTGGGCGAGAAGGGCATCACGTCGGACATTCCAGTGGTCGCCGGCCGGCACCTGTGTGGTGATGAGGTGGTCCTGGGAGGGGCGCTTGAACCACCACTCGCTGTAGGGCGACTCGATGCCCAACTCCAGGTGCTTGCGGTGGAGGCCTTCGATGCGGGCACGGGACCAGGTGGTGAAGTAGAGCTTCAGTGGGTGCCAGGGTTCACCCGCCTCGGAACAGCAGTCGGGGTCGCCGGCAATCTCGAAGGCGGGAACGGAGATGTCGTGGACCTGGAGGTGGTCGGGGTGGTTGTAGCCCCGCCGGTCGTCGGGATAGGTCACGATCACGTGCGGCCTGACCCTGCGGATGACCTCAACGAGGCGGGTGATGGCCTCATCGGGGTCGGCGTTGGCGAAGGCATCGGGGTGGGCATTCTCCTCGGAATCGGGCATGCCGGAGTCGCGGTAGCCGAGCATCACGACCTCGTCGTAGCCGATGATCTCAGCGGACTTCTCCAACTCCGCTGCCCTTACGTCGACCAGGTTGTTCCGGACCTCTGGGGTGTCCATCACCGGGTTCAGGATGTCCCCCACCTCGCCGCCGGTGCAGCACACCAGCACGCAGTGCGCTCCGTTGGCATGGCATGAGGCAACCGTCGCCGCACCCTTGGAGGCCTCGTCATCGGGGTGGGCATGGATCGTCATGAGCCTCAGTTCAGGCTCAGCCGGGTTCCCCATGGGCGGACACCGTAGCGGCGGGCACTGCCTGCGCTGCACGCCCCCGCAGGACCCGTAGTACGTTGCTGGCACAAGCAGGGTCTACCCGAGTCGCTGACATATCCGGGTGGATTGAACAGGCTGAGAGAGGAGCCATCAGGTGGAACCAGAGGTCTGGCGCTGGATCTGGCTGGTTGCATCGGCAACCTTCGTGGTTGGCGAGATCGCAATGGCCGGAACCTTCTTCCTGCTCCCGTTCGGTGTGGGTGCGGCAATCGCAACCGTCGTGGCATTCGCCGGTGCCACCGCCTCCTGGCAGTGGCTGACCTTCGTGATCGTGTCAGCGGCCGCATTTGCCGCAGTACGGCCACTGGCCAGACGACTCGATCGGGGCGGCAACCCGATCGGTGTCGGGTCCAGCCGACTGATCGGCGAGACCGGCGTCGTCATCGCCGACCTGTCGCCCGACCCTGAGCAGATGGGAATCGTCCGGATAGGTCGCGAGGAGTGGCACGCCGAGACGGCCGACGACGGGCACCTGCCGTCCGGTACACGAATCGAGGTCGTCCAGATCGAGGGAACCAGGGCAGTCGTTAAGGCTGTCAGCGAGCCCGACTGAACCGGCCCACCGGATCAACAAGGCCAACCAACAAAGAAAGCATCAACATGGCAGCAGTAATCGTCCTAGTGGTCATTGCCTTCGTCCTGTTCGTGTTCGCCGCCTCGGCGATCAAGATCGTCAGGCCCTTCCAGCGCGGCATCATCGAACAACTCGGAAAGTACAAGATGACAACCGACCCGGGATTGAAGTTGATCATCCCGGTGGTCCAGTCGCTGGTCCGGATCGACATGCGTGAGCAGGTCGTCGACGTACCTCCCCAGGAGGTGATCACCAAGGACAACGTGACAGTCACCGTGGATGCGGTCATCTACTACGAGCCGACCGACGCCCAGCGTCTCGTCTACAACGTGGCCAACTTCCTCATGGCCATCACCAAACTGGCACAGACCAACCTGCGTAACGTGATCGGCGAGATGAGCCTCGACCAGGCCCTCACGTCGCGCGACAACGTCAACGTGGCGCTGCGCGAGGTGCTCGACGATGCAACCGACAAATGGGGCGTACGGGTGGTAAGGGTCGAGATCCAGCGGATCGACCCGCCGGCCGACGTCATGGCGGCCATGCACGAGCAGATGAAGGCAGAGCGCACCAGGCGGGCCGTGGTACTCGAGGCCGACGGTGTCCGTGAGGCATCGATCACACGCGCCGAAGGTGAAAAGCAGGCCCTGATCCTGGCCTCCGAGGCCGTCAAGCAGCAGGCCATCCTGGAGGCCGAGGGCGAGGCGCAGGCCATCGAGGCCGTGGCCGACGCCGAGCGCTACCGGCAGCTGACCGTGGCCGAGGGCGAGGCCGAGGCGGTTCGCAAGGTGTACGGCGCCATCCACGAGGGTGACCCCACGCCGGACCTGATCGCCATCAAGTACCTCGAGACCCTGGGCGAGATCGCCGACGGCCAGGCCACCAAGATCTTCCTACCGGCAGAGCTGAGTTCGACAATGGGCTCACTGGGAGCGATAGCCGAACTCTTCAGGGGAGACCCTGCAGACGGTGGTGCGGCTGACGGTGGTGCGGCTGACGGTTCAGCAGTGCCCGAGGGTAGTGACGGCTCCTAACCAGTTACCGGCGAGCCGGGACCAACTCGTCCTCGCCCTCTTCCTCCTCGACCAGATCCCAGCCGCACAGGCGGGCCAGAAGCACCCGGCCCTCGTCGGGGCCGCTGGCGATGATCTCGTTGCCGGGCTCCAGGCGCACCTGTCCGCGTGGCCTGTACACGTAGCCGCCTCCCCGACGAACGGCCAGGACCGTGAAACCCGGCTCGATGTTGAGCTGCAGTTCCGAGAGGGTGGCGCCATCCACCTCTGAACCGGCAGCGACGGGATAGCGCACCACGACCTCGTCGGCCTCGCCCAGGGCAATGCCGAGGATGGGGTGGAGCTCCTCTTCCTCCTCGATAAGCCACACCATTGCCTGGGCCTGGTCGCCGATGTCCTCGGCAGCCTCGGCCAACTGGAGCACGCCCAACAGTTCAGAAGGGTCGAGGTCGCTACCGGCGGACCTGAGCACCCAGAGCTCCAGATGGTTCTTCATCTCGTCCAGGCGGTCCTCGAGGTGGCGCACCTCGGCCGCCAGACCCCGGTCCGCCAGCACCAGCGCGCTGTACGCGAGGCCGACTGCTGCCTCGGAGAGGTTCTTCATCTCGACGAGCACGTCCACGGCCCGATCCAGGTCGGTGAGGGCCTCGCCCTCCACAGCATGAGGTGCCTCCCAGACCGGTGCTGCGGCCAGCTCGCGCAGGCGGGTGATTCCCTCAGGTGAGCCACGCAGGAACAGGACGTCGTCGGGTACCAGGACCGTGTCACCGGCCACATCGGTGATCCACTGCCGGCCCCGACGGACCGCCATGACCCGCATTCCGGCCTGGATGGTTAACTCCAGGGCCTCGAGCGGCCGGTGTGCCATGTGGGAGCCCTCGCGTACGAGGACCCTGTGTGACACCTCCTCGGCGTCAGATAGGTCGGCCACCAACTGTTGCGGTATCCCGAGACGGCGCGTGACGATGCGGGAGATGTCAACGGCGTCATTGGCGATGCGCTCAATGGCGGAAACCACCTGGAGCACCGACGACATGCCCTCGGCCTCACGCGGGCTGCGGGCGGCCAGGACGCAGACAGCGCGCATGTCGTGCACCATCTCGCTCATCTGGGCCTCGAGCTCGTCGACCTCCTCGGCCATGTCAGGATCGTTGAAGTAGACCGATGCGTAGGCGAGGTCGACCATCAGCTCGGATGTGTCCTTGGCCTCAGCCAGCATGGCCCGCAGGTTGCGGGGTCTGTCGTCCATCAGTTCCTCGTTGGATCTATTGGGTGAATGGTACGCCCACCGGGTCGGCGGGTATTCGGGAGTAGGGGTCTGTCGGTATCTGAGAGGTAGAGAGGCGGGATCATCACGCCACCCCCACGGCGACCATCGCCAGGATCAGGGTGAAGGCGCCGGCCAGGTCCAGCGTCGAGGTGACCACCGGGATGCCATAGGTGTCGGGGTCTAGGTCGAAGCGGACTGCAGCCATGGTGGTGTAGTAGGCGACCACGGTCACGAAGAGGGTTGCTGCCAGACCCGCAAGCAGGGCCAGGGCCAACAGGTCCGCGAACCCAGGAGTCGTCTGGCCTGTCGTCGCGGCTGCCACGTGGGCGACCACCGCGGCCAGCATGAACACGGGGACGGCCAGGGCCACTAGCGCCCGCATGTCACGCAGGCTTGCCCGACTCGGGAGCGGTGTTGCGTCGTCGAGTCCCAGGTGGAACTGGGTGGAGAGGCGGCTGGACAGGATGCCGCCCAGGGCTCCGGCGACCCCCAGGAAGGCTGGAAGCAGTATCAGCACGGCCTCGGCGGCAAGCAGGTCGTCGAGACGCCTCTCCACGGTTACGCCGGCGATCAGGTCCAGAAGGGCGGCTGCAGCCAGAACCGGGACCGACTGGCGCACGATGGTGCGAACCTGCTCCCGGTGGCTGTGCCATGCGACCACGAGGGAGACGGCTGCCACGATGGCGGCGACCGCTCCGACAAGGCCGGTCACGCCATTTCGTCCGGCCACGGTCGCCGCCAGCACCAGTGCGGGCACCGTGGCCAGGTCTCCGAGGGTGCTGACCAGTGGTGCCATCACGTTGTCCAGGTCCCACCCGAAGCGCACCGAGCCTGCTGCGAGGCCCATCGTCGCCAGGCTCACCCCCACCGACGCCAGGAGGCCACCGAGCACCGACACCACGATGAAGTCCACGAGGGTCATGGTGGGGCTGATGGCGAAGACGATGGCCATCCCCTTCGCCATGACTGCCAGCACAACGCTCAGGGTCAAACTCAGGACGGCAGCGGCCGTGAGGTTCTGGGCGACGACCCCCTCGGAGTGCAGGCCCAGGCGGAACGTTCCTGCGTGAACCGCGGTGCCGAGCCGGCTGCCCATGGCGCCGAACACGTTGCCCCTCAGGGCGATGGCACCGGGTACCAACAGCAGCAGGCCAGGCAGGTCCCGCAGGGTGTCGTCGGCGGATGCCAGAACCAGGCCACCTGCGGAGGCGGCCAGCACCCCGATCAGGAGCGCGACGAGCCGCTGTCCAGTGTCAGCCGACGGAGCGGCTACAGGGGCGCGGCGCATAGAACGCATGGCACCAGTGTGGTCGCCCGCCCACCCCCCGACGGCGCATTTCGCCCAATCGCCGACCATCCCCCTCAGCGGAAGTCCCTGGCCCTGCCGGGGCTGGCCAGCAGCAGGGGCTCCAGGCGCTCTGCCACCACGTTGACCACCCCGTCTGCCACTTCGGCCCTGCCCCTCACCAGGAGGGCCACCGCACCTGCCGCCACCTCACGGTGGTAGGCCCAGCAGCCCTTCGAGACGATCACGTTGACGAGGCCCGTCTCGTCCTCGAGGTTCACGAAAGTGACCCCTCCGGCGGTGGGTGGCCGCTGGCGGTGCGTCACCACGCCGGCCACCACCACCCGCTGACGGTCTGCCACCGACGCCAGGTCAGCTGCGGTGAGCACCCCTTCGACTGAAAGGCGCTCACGCACGAACCTGGTCGGGTGGCCGTCGGGCGACACCCCCGTGGCCCAGAGGTCGGCCCGGGCGGTATCGGGTTCTGAGAGCCCGGGTAGCGCCGGCGGCTCCACCCCGGTCACGATGCCCGGCAGGCGGTCGGGGCCCGAGGCGGCCAGGGCCCCCGCCGACCAGAGGGCAGAGCGACGGTCGATGTCGAAGCACCCGAAGGCCCCGGCGGTGGCGAGGGCCTCCATAACGTCGCTGCCGGGACCTATCCGGCGCTGCAGGTCCTCGATGGACCTGTACGGCCGGCCGGCGGCGACCCGCTCGGCCAGGTCGTCACCCACCCCCCTCACCGACCCCAGGCCCAGCCTGACCGCGGGGCCGGAGGCATCCTCCAGGGTCGCTCCTGCACCGGACAGGTTCAGGTCGGGGGTGCGCACCTCCACACCGTGGCGGCGGGCGTCCTGAACCAGGGTGTGGGGGGTGTAGAACCCCATGGGTTGGGCGTTCAGGAGGGCAGCGCAAAACGCCGCCGGGTGGTGGAGCTTGATCCAGCAGCTGGCGTACACCAGGTGGGCGAAGGACACCGAATGGCTCTCGGGGAACCCGTAGTCGGAGAAGGCGGCCAGCTTCTCCCAGACCTCAGCGATGGCCTCCGGCGGCACGCCCAGTTCGGCGGCCCCGGCACGGAAGCGCTCCTGCAGGGCGGCCATGCGTTCCCGGCTGTGCTTGGAGCCCATGGCCTGGCGCAGGCTGTCAGCCTCGGAGGCGGTGAACCCGGCCACGTCCATGGACAGCTGCATGAGCTGCTCCTGGAACAGCGGCACTCCGAGGGTCCTGGACAGGGCCTTCTCGCAGAGGGGATGCGGGTAGGTGACCGGCTCGCGGCCGTTGCGGCGCCGGATGTAGGGGTGCACCGACCCACCCTGGATGGGGCCGGGCCTGATCAGGGCTATCTCGACGACCAGGTCGTAGAAGCAGCGGGGCCGCAGCCGGGGCAGGGTGGCCATCTGGGCACGGCTCTCGATCTGGAACACCCCGATGGTGTCGGCGGCGCAGACCATGTCATAGACGGCGTCCTCCTGGGATAGGCGGGCCAGGTCAACCTGCACCCCCTCGTGGGCGGCAATCAGGTCCACGGCCCCGTGGAGGGCGCTCAACATGCCGAGGCCCAGCAGGTCGAACTTGACGAGGCCCACGGCGGCACAGTCCTCCTTGTCCCACTGCAGGACACTGCGGTCGGCCATGGTGGCCCACTCGATGGGGCACACCTCGGCCAGGGGGCGGTCGCAGATCACCATGCCACCTGAGTGGACGCCCAGGTGCCTGGGGGCGTCACACAGTTCGTCGGCCATCCGGGCCACCTGTGCGGGGACGCTCCCGGTGCCTCCCACCCGCGACCTGCGCTCCAGCCCCTTTGCGAAGGCATCCTGTTGGCCCTGGGCGTAGCCGAGTGCCCTCGCCACGTCGCGCACCGCTGAGCGGGCCCGGTAGGTGATGACGTTGGCCACCTGGGCGGTGTAGCGCCTCCCGTAGCGCCCGTAGACGTACTGGATGACCTCTTCGCGGCGACCGCTCTCGATATCTATGTCGATGTCGGGTGGCCCGTCACGCTCAGGTGACAGGAAGCGCTCGAACAACAGGCCCAGGCCCACAGCATCGGCGTTGGTCACGCCCAGGGCGTAGCAGACCGCCGAGTTGGCAGCCGACCCTCGGCCCTGGCAGTAGACGTCGGAACGGCGACAGAACTGGACCAGGTCCCAGACCACGAGGAAGTAGCCGGCGAGCCCCAACTGTCCGATGACAGCCAACTCGTGGTCAACCTGCCTCCATGCCCCTGCGACCCGCTCGGACCCCCGTGGCCCGTAGCGGTCGGCGGCACCGGCCTCGGCGAGGCGACGGAGGTACCCGATCTCGTCCAGCCCGTCGGGGCACGGATAGGGAGGCAGGTCGGGGGCTATCAGGTCCAGGTCGAAGGCGCAGCGGCCCCCCAGTTCGGCTGCAACCTCGACCACGCCGGGAAAGCGGGCGAAGCGGCGGGCCTGCTCAACCCCGGAACGCAGGTGGGCGCTGCCGGCCGCCGGCAGCCAGCCGTCCAGCTCCTCGAGAGAGCGGCGGGCCCGCACGGCGGCCATGACGGTTGCCAGGCGGCGGCGGGAGAGGTCGTGGTAGTGGACGTTGTTGGTGGCCACCGCCGTGACTCCGGCCGACACGGCCAGCCGGGCCAGGGCCTCGTTCCTGCCTGCATCCAGGGGGTTTCCGTGGTCCCAGAGCTCGACAGCCACCCGGTTACGGCCGAAACGGGCCACCAGGTCGTCGAGGACACGTCGGGCAGCCGACAGGCCATCGCTGGCGAGGGCTGTGGGCACCGCCCCCTTGCGACAACCCGTGAGCACCAGCCAGGGAGCGTGTCCCTCTCCGCCCGTCCCCTCGTACAACCCCGTCAACATGTCGAGGGAGAGCCGCGGATGGCCCTTGCTGCCAGCCAGCTGTGCCTCGGTAATGGCCGTGCCCAGGCGGGCGTACCCGGCGGGACCCTCGGCCAGCACCACCAGATGGGTGCCGGGGGGATCCGGGGAACCGGTACGGAGCGAGGGGGCGTCGATCGTGAGCTCGGCGCCAAACACCGTGGCCAAGCCGTGTTGTCGGGCCGCCTCGGCGAACCGGACCACCCCGTAGAAGCCATCGTGGTCGGTGAGAGCCAGGGCGGTCAGCCCCAGCCGGGATGCCTCAGCCACCAACTCGGCGGGGTCAGAGGCACCGTCCAGGAAGCTGAAATGCGAGTGGCAGTGCAACTCGGCGTAGGGGATGGGGCTGGGCACGGCCTCCGACCGTATCGAACATATGTTCGATACTCAAGATATCTGGTGGCCAGCCGCCGGGTTTGCTCCTCAGCCCACCAGGCCGCTGATGAGAGCGTCGATCTCGGGCGGACAGTCGCCCAGGTCGCCATCGGCAATACATGGTTGACCCAGGAGTTGTGCGACAATCTCAGCGCCCATGCCACCGAAGGTGGACGGCACGGTCACCGACGGGGCGGTAGATGTCGTGGCCTCCCCTGCCGGTGGTGCGGTAGTTGGAGGAGCAGTCGTGGTGGTGGGCACCGACGGAACCCCGCCCGTGCCAAAGCCCCGGGCAGTGTTCTCAGCCAGGTGGGCGGCCCTCGTGGCTGGCCCGTACCAGCCGTCCACGGTCACGCCGAGGACGGTCTGGAGGGTCCTGGCTGCAGTGCTCTTGCCCCACACGTAATGGGCGGTGAGGACAGCCTCCTCATCGATGGGAACGGTCGTGGTGGTAACGGGCGGAGGAGCGGTGGTGGTCACGGGTGCGCCAGGCACGGTTGTGGCTACGGGAGCCGAATCAGCAACCGTCGTTGCGGGCGTAACCGCCACCGTGGTGAACGGCGACACCGTGGTCGTGGTGGTCGGCGGAGCGACCGTGGTGGGCGGCGCCGGGTAGAGCACGGGACGCACCGAGGGTTCAGCGGCGCGAGAAGCCAGCACACCGCCCGCGGCGATCAAACACAAGGTCACGACGACCTGAATTACCCTACGAAACATGGCCCCATAGCCTCGCACCATCGGGCCTGAGATCCGCGGCATACCGGCTGATCTGCGGTTTCTGTGCCAAATGACCGTTTGCACACTTTGTCAACCCGGACCTGCAGGCGGCGGTAGCCTGAACCTCCAATCAGCCTGAATTCCCAGCCAGGACAGCCCACCGGGAGACAGACATCTAGTGAGCGTTCCAGAGAACTTCGATCACAGCAGGTTCGGCCTGCTCACCGACCTCGTCGACGACGCCGGCTACCAGCGCAGCGTCGACCGCTTCAGGTCCTGTGGAATTGTTCTCCCCACCTTCGCCCAACTGGCCGACCCGTCACGCATCCCCGATGGGATCAGGAGTCGCCTCGCCGACATCGACCATGACGCCGCCGACCCGCTCAACTTGTTCCGGGTCCACTGGTACAACGACCTCCACGGAGGCATCGTCGACGTACCCGAGCACGTGGTCCTCCCGACCGAGTTGACCGGCGTGGAGGCACCGATCATCGTGGCCTTCGGCAACCGCTTCCCCATGATCGGTGCACACAAGGTGCTGGCCGCCTATGCCTGCCTCGCACCTAGGGTTGTGACCGGGCAGTTCGACCCGACGGTCCACCGTGCGATCTGGCCATCGACGGGCAACTACGCCCGTGGTGGCGTGGCCATCTCAATCCTCATGGAGTCACGTGGGGTCGCCGTGTTGCCCGAGAACATGAGCCGCGAGCGCTTCGAGTGGCTCGACCGCTGGATCGCCGACCCCGACGACGTGATCCGCACCACCGGGTCTGAGAGCAACGTCAAGGAGATCTACGACGCCTGCGACGAACTCAGCCTCGACCCGGGCAACTTCATCTTCAACCAGTTCACCGAGTTCGCCAACCACGTCGGCCACCACGAGGTGACGGGTCGTGCACTGGAACACGTCTACGAACACAACCGCGACAGGCAGCCGGGGCTGAAGCTGGCAGCCTTTGTCGCCGCATCCGGATCCTCGGGCACCCTTGCGGCAGGTGAACGGCTCAAGTCTGACCACGGTGCCCGGATCGTGGCTGTCGAGGCCCTCGAGTGCCCCACGATGCTCAACAACGGCTTCGGCGAGCACAACATCCAGGGCATCGGCGACAAGCACATCCCGCTCATCCACAACGTCACCAACACCGATGTCGTGGTGGCGATCAGCGACCGGTCGTGCGACGAACTGGGTGTCGTGTTCAACACCAACGCAGGCAGGGAGGTGCTGGCCGATACGCACGGTGTCGACCAGAAAGTCATCGACCAACTCGGCCACCTGGGTCTCTCCAGCATCTGCAACGTCCTTGCATCGATCAAGACCGCCCGCACCCTCGACCTGGGCCCCGAAGATGCCATCGTGACCATCGCCACCGACGGAGCCGAGATGTACGGCAGCGAGCGTGAGTCGATGGCTGCTGGCAGATACGCCGGTGGCTTCGGTTCCGCCGAGGCGGCCGACGCCATAGCCAAACACCTGGCAGGAGCCGACACGCAGAACGTCGAGGTGCTCGACGACTTCGGAAGGGACCGCATCTTCAACCTCGGCTACTTCACCTGGGTCGAACAGCAGGGCGTTGAGTTCGAAGACTTCGAAGCTCGCCGCCAGCAGTCCTTCTGGAAGCAGGTTCAGAGCCTCGCCCCGGAATGGGACGCCATGATCGACGAGTTCAATGCCCAGACGGGCGTATCGGGCGACTGAAAACCGGGTGAGCTCGCCGCAGCGGCCAGTTGGTTGGCTGGGATCCCCTCCGGGTGCTCGTTGGCCCACCGGCTCAGAGGACCTCGACGCCGACCCCAACCCATTCGTCCGCTACCGGTCGATGCTCTGGTCCCATCATCGGGCCATGGAGGCTGGGTTCGACGACGAAGCCTTCGTCGAGATCGTGCGCCGACTGGATGGTGCCGTAGCCGAGGTCGACGGCACCGGGTTCCGAGACACGCCCCTGGTCGACCTGGCCGAGGTCGGGTCCGCCTTCGGCCACACAGGCAGGCTGCTCGGCAAGGACGAGACCGGCAACGTGTCCGGGACGCACAAGGCACGCCACCTGTTCGGCCTTGCCCTGCACCTTGAGGTGGACGGTGTGTCCGCCGAGACCCCGCTGGTCATCGCCTCGTGTGGAAACGCCGCCCTTGCAGCCGCTGTCGTGGCGCGGGCCGCCAGCCGGCCACTCACGATCCACGTACCGGTCTGGGCTGATCCGGCGGTACTTGCCATGCTCAACGACCTGGGTGCCACCGCGAAGACCTGTGAGAGGCGCGACGGCGAGGTTGGCGATCCGTGCGTCCTACGCGCCCGTGAGCTGGTCGCCGATGGAGCAATCCCGTTCACCTGCCAGGGAACCGAGAACCTCATGACAATCGACGGCGGCCGGACCATCGGGTTCGAGTTGGCGACCGGCCTGATGGAATCAGCAACCACCTGTGATCACCTGTTCATCCAGGTTGGTGGTGGGGCCCTGGCCAGCTCGGCCAGCCAGGCCCTCACTGAGGCAGCTGGTCTGGGGGCCCTTGCCTCAAGGCCCAAATTGCACGCCGTCCAGTCAGAGGGCTGTGCCCCACTGGCGCGTGCGTTCAGGCTTGTGCAACAACTGGACGATCCCCTTGCCGCCCTGACCAGCCCAGATGACTCTTCCCTCATGTGGCCATGGGATGACCCAGGCTCGCTGGCCACCGGCATCCTTGACGACGTCGTCTACGACTGGCAACCGATCGTGACCACAATGCTGGAAAGCGGCGGTTCTCCCGTGGTGTCGACCGAGGCGGAGGTGGCCGAGGCCCATCGCCTCGTCCACGACCACACCGGGGTACCTGCCGACCCGACCGGCACTGCCGGCCTGGCCGGCCTCCTGACAGCCCGACGCCACGGCATGGTCGACGACGACGACACGGTGGTGGTCCTGCTCACAGGTGTCGAGCGCTGACCGCCCGTCAGCGTTCCTCGCGCCGGTAGGCGATGCCCAACGAGGCGGGAGCCGGCGATGGACGGTTCCTCGCCCGAACTGAGATCACGACAAGTACGCCGATGGTCAGCAGGTAGGGAAGCATTGACAGCAGGATCGGTGAGAAGTCCACGCCGAAAGTCTGCAGCCTGGTCTTGAGCGCCAACGTGCCGCCGAACAGCAGCGCTCCCAGCGCCACCCGACCCGGCTTCCATGCACCGAAGATCACCAGCGCCACGGCTATCCAACCCCGACCGGCGGTGATCCCCTCGGCCCACTGCGGGGTGAGCGAGAGGGTGAGGTATGCACCGGAGGCGCCGGCAAGGCCTCCACCGACGGCTACGGCTGCGAGGCGGAGGCCCACAATGGAGTGGCCGGCCGCATCGGCTGTCGACGCCGACTCCCCTGCCGCCCTCAGGGCCAGCCCGGTGCGTGTCCGGCTGAGCACGAACCAGACAACCACCCCGACAAGGACCGACAGGTAGACCATCGGCGACTGCTGGAAGAGAACCGGCCCCACCCAGCGAATGTCTGAGAGGACAGGCCAGTCGACGGGTGCCAGAACGGCACCGGGTGGTCGGCCGACAGCATTCTTACCGAGGTAGGCCGCCAGGCCCAGACCCAGAATCGTGAGAGACAGGCCTGACACGACCTGCTCGGCTCCCAACACGACCGTGAACCAACCGTGTAACAGTGCAACCAGGGCGCCAACCAGCACGGCCACCGCCAGCGCCAGCCACGGGTTGCCGAACTCCAGTGCGGTCATGAAGCCGGTTACGGCCCCCATGGCCATCATCCCCTCGACCCCGAGGTTCAAGATCCCAGCCTTCTCGGACACCATCTCACCCAGAGCTGCCAGGTAGAGGAGGGCACCGAAGGACACCGTTGCGGCGCACAGGCCGATGAGGGACGCCTCGTTCACCTGGCCTCTCCCAACTCAACAACATCGCCACCGGGATCACCGGCGACCATGCGAACCTGATACCGGCTCAACACACCGGCACCGATGGCTCCGAAGAGGATCAGGGCCTGAAGAATGGTGGAGACCGACGACGAGACGCCCATTGTCTGGATGCTCTGGCCACCTATCTGTACCGCACCGAACAACACAGCAACGGCGGCAACGCCCGACGGCCGCATCAGGGCCAGGGCCGCCACGATGATCCCCGCATAGCCGAAGCCGTTGGATATTCCCTCAGTCAACCTGTCCGCCGTCCCGGCCAGTTCGATTCCACCGGCAAGGCCCGCTGCGCCACCGGCCATGACGAGAACCGTTGCGGTCTTACGCTCCAGTGATATGCCGGCGTAGCGGGCAGTCGCCCCAGACGAGCCGGCCACCCGCAACTCGAAGCCCCATGCAGTCCGGTTCACTGCGACAGCAAACAGGGCAATGACGACAAGGGCGACGATCACCCCTACATGGGCACGCCCGAACAGCGTCGGCAGGCGGCCATGGTCCGGGATCATCGGGGCGAGCGGGAAGTTGAACGAGTCGGGGTCCTTCCATGGGCCGTGGATGAGCCACTGGGCGAGACGAAGGGCAACCTCGTTCAGCATCAGGGTCGTAAGGATCTCGTTCACCCCGATCTGGGACCGTGCCACAGCCGGCCCCAGGGCCCACAGGCTTCCACCAAGCACACCACCTACGAGGATCGCCGTCACAAGAACCGGACCAGGCCAACCCTCGCCGATCCTCGCCACACCCGCCGCCATCATGGCCCCGGCCAGGATCTGTCCCTCGGCTCCGATGTTCCAGAGCCCCATGGAGCCGGCGATGGCCACCGCTAGGCCGGCGAGGCCCAGAGGTACCGCCCGGTTCAGGGTCACCGACCACGAGTCGGGATCTCCCAGTGCAGCGACGAACATGCGCTCGTAGATGGCGACCGGGTCGTGCCCGGCACCCAGCAACAGCACGATTCCGATCGTGAGCGCCACTACAAGGCCTATTGCGAACGACAGTGGCTGACCGCCCCGGAGGGCCTGCTCACGCCGGACGAGAACCGGCCGGTTCACGAACCCACTCCTGCGGCATGGCCGATCATCGCCTCACCGATCTCTGACCGGGCGGCCGTCGTGGGATCGAACTCGCCGACGATCTCGCCGTCATGCATGACAACCAGGCGGTCGGCGAGGGTTAGCAGTTCGTCGAGGTCCTCAGAGACCAGCAGCACCGCTGCGCCCGCCTCCCTTGCCTCGACAAGGAGGTCCTGGATCGCCTTGACTCCCTGCACGTCGAGCCCGCGGGTCGGCTGGGCAGCCATTACGACCCGCGGCCTACCGCTCAACTCCCGCCCGACGAGTAGCCGTTGCAGGTTGCCACCGGACAGTCCGGCCATGGGCTCGTCAAGGGGACCGGTGCGTACTCCGAACCTCTCGACCAGGTCTGCGCAGTGGGCCTCAGCCCTGTCGGCGACGATGAACGGGCCACGGCGGTGGGCCTCGTATGTGCGAAGTATGGAGTTGTCGATCACGGACAGGCGGGGAGCCAGGCCAACTCCAAGGCGATCCTCGGGGATGTAGCCGAGCCCCGCCTGAAAGAGCCTCCTGGGTGAAGCCCCCGTCATGTCGTCACCTGCGAGGTGGACGGTTCCAGCCTTCGCTGGCCGTAGGCCCGACACGACCTGGCACAGCTCACGCTGGCCGTTGCCTGCGACACCGGCGATGCCGACGATCTCGCCGGCCCTGACTGTCAGGTCGACCGACTCGAGTGCCGGTAGGCCGCGGTCGCCGAGCGCCGACAGGCCGGAGACCTCCAGGAGGGGTGGGCCCGTTGGATGAGCTGGTGGCCTCTCGGTTGTCACAGGCAAGGACCCGACCATGAGCGATGCCAACTCTCCCGCATCCGTATCAGGGACGCTCATGGAAGCGGCGACCGTCCGGCCTCCCCGCAGCACGGTTGCCTCGTCACAGAAACCGGTCACCTCGTGGAGCTTGTGGCTGATGAATATCACCGACCTGCCGGCATCGGCCATTGCCCTGAGCACAACCCCCAACTCGTCGGCCTCTGCCGGTGTGAGCACCGCTGTTGGTTCATCCAGAATCAGGATGCGGGCATCACGCCAGAGGGCCTTGAGGATCTCGACCCTCTGGCGCTCACCCATCGACAGTTGCCACACCGGACGCTCGGGTCGGGTGGCCAGGCCGAAACGCTCGGCCAACTCCCCCACCTCGTCCTCAATGGCCTGGCGCCGCAGGACCCGGGCGGCGGCACCCAGCACCACGTTCTCAGCCACGGTGAACGAGGGAACCAGGCGGAACTCCTGGTGCACCATGCCGATCCCTGACGCAAGGGCGTCGGCGGGGGTACGGAACCTGTGCTCCACCCCCTCGACGCGGACCTCCCCTTCATCGGGTCGGTAGACACCGGCCAGCACGTTCATGAGCGTCGACTTTCCGGCACCGTTCTCGCCGAGAACGGCGTGGATGCTGCCTCGGGAAACGCTCAGGCTGGCCCCGGCGTTCGCGACAACCCCGGGAAATCGCTTCCAGATTCCCGACAATTCCACGGCAGTTGCGGCTGGCAGCGTGTCGAATTTGCTCATCATCGGGGTTGCCTCATCGGAGGGGACCTTCGGGGGTCAGACGCGACGGCGGCGCCGGAGAGGTCCCCTCCGGCGCCGCCGTGCACGTATGTCAGTTTCGGGAACTGCCGGATCAGCCGGTGGAGCCGATCACTCCTTCAACGAAGAAGTCCATTCCGAGCATCGAACCGTCGTCCATGGTCTCGCCCGCAGCTACTACAAGGTGGCCGTCCTGATCGTTGATCGGGCCGCTGAAGACGTGGAAGTTGCCGGCGATGATCGCCGCCTTCTTGTCCGCCACGGCTGCCTTCACACCCGCGTCAACGTCGGCTGCGATGTCGGCGATGTCAACCACGCCGTCCGCCATGGACCCCCAGTAGGCATCCGGCTCGTAGGTGCCGGCCTTGGCAGCCTCGATGATCTCGACATAGCGCGGGCCCCAGTCCCAGACCGGAGCGGTAAGGAATGCATTGGGTGCGAACGCGCTCATGTCGGAGTTGTAGGAGACCCACCGGGCACCAGCCGCCTCGGCCTTCTCGCCTGCGGCGGTGGAGTCCTGGTGCATTGCGATCACGTCGGCTCCCTTGTCGAGCAGGGCCTGGGCGGAATCGCCCTCGACCGCTGGATCGAACCAGGTGCTTGTCCAGATCACCTCAACCTGTGCATCCGGGTTCACCGCCCTCACACCGAGCGTGAATGCGTTGATTCCCCGGATGACCTCGGGGATCGGGAACGCCGCCACGTAGCCAAGCAGGTTTGACTCGGTTGCAGAGCCGGCGACCATTCCGGTCAGGAACCGGGGTTCGTACATGCGACCGAAGGTGTTGCCGAAGTTGGTGTCATTCTGCTTGAAGCCGGAAACGTGCTCGAAGACGACATCGGGGTACTCGTCGGCAAGTGCCAGCATGTCATCCATGTAGCCGAACGACGTGCCAATGATGACGTTGTAGCCCTGGTCGATGAAGTCGCGTACATGGTTGCCGAAGTCGGCGGTTCCCTCGGGAACGGCCTCTACGTACGCCGTCTGCACACCGGTCTCGGCCGCCGCGGCGGCCCGTCCCTGATCGTGGGCGTAGGTCCAGCCGGCGTCACCGACAGGTCCTACGTAGATGAACGCAGCCTTGGTGTCAGCACCATCGTCGGAGCCGCAGGCCGAGGCCACCATTCCGAGCGTCAGGACCATCGCCAGGAGGCCGAGTAGACGTCTGTGTATCGTCATTCTGAAACTTCCCTTCCGTCAGACGCGATCAGGATCGCTGCATCGATCTCAACTCATCTCGCCCCTGACGTAAGACACCCTGTCAGGTTTCTTGCGGGCGCGCCACTGATGACCGGTTGATCACCCGACGTTCAACTGCAGCGAAACCCGGGTGGCTCCATTGGTCACCGCTGCCCTAAGGATTCCGTCGACCGTGGACAGGACCGCTTCAGAATCTCCGCTGGCCGACGTACCGAACGGTCCGACCTCCACGGCCAGTCCGGCTGATTCTGCAACCTCGATTGCGGTCAGAACATGGGGTCCCGGATCGCCCTCAACAAAGGGTTCGATCGTGAACTCGGCAATCATCTGCACCGGGACATCATGCCCCAGATATGACCAGCCGTGAAACGCCTGCTCAAGCCCTAAAGTCGAATCCGGCGATCTCGCACATCTGCTCGGCGAGGCTGGCCACTGCCGCATCGAACAACTTCCGGCCCAACTCGGGGTTGGCGCCGGTGGGGTCACCGATGTGGCCGTCGGGTCCAAAGTCCCGGCTTGTCCACCCGAACTGCACCGGGCCACCGAAGCGGACCGACGCGTTGCCTGCCATCCATTCGGGGACGCGGCGAACGGCAAGGTCCATGTTGACCTCTCCGGGTCGCAGGTGGGCGAAGACGGAGGTCTCGTTGAGACCACCGTGGATTCCCATGCCGAGCTCCTCTTCGGTGCTCGTGCCGCCGGACGCAGGCGGCAGGGACGGATGCACGAGGAAGGTCAACAGGTCGTGTCTCACCCGGATATCCCGACAGGCCACCGAAAGTAGCGACGAGTTCCCACCGTGGGCGTTCAGGAAGACGAGCCTGCGCGCAGGTGTGGTCGCCACGCAGGCGGCGATGTCATCGAGGACCCGCAGCATCGTCTCGGAGCTCAACCAGAGGGTTCCGGGCGACCAGGCGTGCTCATTGGACTTGGACACTGCCAGGGTCGGAAGTAGCCACAGGTCCACCTCGTTACCGGCGACAGCCAGGACCGCCGAGGCCACCTCTTCGGCGATGACGGAATCGACCGACAGTGGCAGGTGGGGGCCGTGCTGTTCGATGGCACCAACGGGGAGCAGGATGATCGAATCGACGCCTACGGCATCTGAGATACTCGGCCCTGACAGGTCGGCGAGGCATCCGGACATGGCGTCACCCTAGCCAGCGCTCCATGCCATCTATCTCAACACCCAGCAAGTCAAGGGCCCGAGCAGTGGTGTGGGACACCATGTCGTCGAGGGTCTCTGGGCGGGTGTAGAGAGCCGGTACCGGCGGGTAGATGACCCCACCCATCTCCACCACCTGGGACATCAGGCGCAGGTGCCCCAGATGTAGCGGCGCCTCACGGACCATAAGCACGAGTGGTCGATGCTCTTTGAGCGTTACGTCAGCAGCCCTTACCAGGAGGTCAGAACTGTGGGAGTTCGCAATGGCTGAGAGCGCTCGAATCGAGCAGGGGGCTACAAGCATTCCGGCAGTCTGAAATGACCCGCTGGCGGGACCGGCAGCGATATCCCTGACGGGATGGACCACATCGGCGAGGCCCTCAACCTCGGCTACGGAGAGATCCGTCTCTAGACCAATGGTCAACCTCGCCGCAGAGGTGACGATCAGATGAGACTCGATGCCATCGACGCCGACGAGCATCTCAAGGGCGCGTATTCCGAATGCAACTCCACTGGCTCCGGTCAGACCGAGCACCACCCGTCTCATACCCTGTACTCCCATTCCGACATCTCGTTCACATGAAATCAGCCCACCGGACCATTCCTACCACGGAGCCTCACGACACTACCCTCCGGATGTTCAGGTTCTGGAGGCCGTCGCTAGCATCAAGCCGGTCACCGAACGTGAACATGGAGCGTCGTGGAAACAACTGAATTCGTACTACGTGACGCCAAGCTGGCCGACGGTCGAGTGGTAGACATCCATACCTTTGACGGCCTTGTAACTGAGGTCCGAAAGCCCGGATCACCACTCCACACCTGCCTGCCGGGCGTAGACCTTGAGAGATGGCTGGTGCTGCCGGCTATGGCAGAACCCCATGCCCACCTCGACAAGGCACTCACCGCGGAGTCGGTACCAAACCTGACGGGCGACCTCCGCGGAGCAATCGATTCATGGATGTCAGCCAGTTCCGCCGGCAGGTTCAGCTACCAAGACACAACCGAACGGGCGACCAGGGCCATGGAGCTGCTGCTACTTCACGGGGCGACGGCTGTGCGCACACATGTGAACGTGAGCTCAGGAATCCAGAGCATCCGGGCCGTCCGCGAGGCAGCTCTCCGAATGAACGGGTTGATGGACGTCCAGATCGTCGCCCTCACGAGCAACCCCATGACGGGTCCCGAAGGTAAGGGCAACAGGGCCGCACTGGCTGCTGCCATCGAGGTGGGAGCCGACCTGGTGGGTGGCTGTCCCCACCTTGACCCGGACGGACCCGGCCTGATCTCACACGCCCTCGAGGTGGCCACAGAAGCTGGAATCGGTGTTGACCTCCATGTCGACGAGGCCCTCGACCCGTCGGTGCTCACCCTCCGCGACCTCGCCCGTCAGGTTATTAGCTCCGGTTTCGGCAACGGGGTCTCGGCGGGACACTGCGTGACGCTCGGACTGCAGTCACCTGAGGTGCAGGCCGAGGTGGCCGCTCTGGTAGCCGAGGCCGGGATATCGGTGTTTCCCCTGCCCCAGACAAACCTGTTCCTCCAGGGCCGGGACAGCCCGACCGCTACCCCCCGGGGCCTGACAGCGACAACCGCCCTACGGGAAGCAGGCGTGTTGGTGGCCGCCGGAGCAGACAACGTCCAGGATCCGTTCAACCTGGTCGGCCGCAGCGACCCGTTGGAGACCGCAGCCCTCATGGTGATGGCAGGGCACCAGACCCCGGACGACTCGTACTCGATGGTGAGCACCAACGCACGAAGAGCCCTGGACCTACCCGAGTCGTCCATCCGGCCGGGCGATGTAGCCGACCTGGTGGCGATCGACGCACCGTCGGTGCGTGCAGCGATCGCCGACGCCCCAATGTCCCGACGCGTCTTCCACAGAGGTGTCCTGGTTGCATCAGCCGATCAGGATCTCAGGATCCACCGGACAGGCTGACCCACCTGTTCTCCGACCGGTGGCGTTGCCATAGGATTTGCCAATGGCCGCTATCAACGACCTTCGTGGTTTCATCGAAGCGCTCGAGGCCGACGGCCAGTTGGCCCGCATCAGCCGTCAAGTATCTATCCGACACGAGTTGGCTGACGTTGGCGCCGCTCTTGCCCGGACCGGAACCGGTGCCGGATTATTCGAAAACGTAAATGGAAGCCGGTGGCCGATCTTCTGTGGCGGAATCGCGTCTCACCGACGAACCGCCATTGCCCTCGGATGTCAGCCAAACGAGATCATCGATGTCATGGACAGCGTTCTCGACCAGGCAAACGGAATTGCGCCGGTCCGTATCGAACAGGCCGCTTGGCAGGCGAACCGGGTCTCGGGCGACGACCTGGCCGATTTCGACCTACCAATTCCAACGCACAGCCGCGGAGATGGTGGAGCCTTCATTACCGGCGCCGTGACCGTGGCTAAGGACCCGGTGTCGGGAAGGGGCAACCTCGGCTACAACCGGATGCTCAGGTTGGGTCCAACCAGATTTGGCTTCAACGTGAACGAGTGGAGAGATGTCGGAACCTTTTGGAAATCGCGTGACGAACCGGACTCACCGTTTCCGATTGCTCTCGCGATAGGCCTCGATCCGGCGATCATGATCGCCGCCGGCGTAAAGACCCCGGTGGACGAGTTGTTCATTGCCGGCGCAATCCGAGGTGCCGGTATCGAGGTGTGCAAGGGGACCACGGTCGATATCGATGTTCCGGCCTCCGCCGAGATCGTGGTCGAGGGGATGCTGCACCCAGCCGACAGAAAACCAGAGGGGCCCTTGGCCGAGTTTCACGGCTACCACGGGGAGACATGGAACAGCCCGACCTTCGAGGTGACCTCAATCTCCTGGAGGGACGATCCGATCTACCAGACGATCGTGCCCGGCTGGTACGAGCATGTCTACCTCGGCAACATCCTTCCCCGGGAGCCGCTTCTCCGCCGATTCGTCCGCCACCTGGATCCGACCGCCGACGTCCACATTCCACCTTATGGAAACGGGTTCCTGGCGATCATTCAAATCGACAGAGACAATCCTGGTAGCCCGAAGAACCTCGCTATGGCTGCCATGGCAGCCCACATCAACATTCGAAACGTCGTGGTCATTGACCGCGACATCGACATCCACGAACCGTCAGACCTCCACTGGGCGATTACCAACCGGGTTCATTGGGAAGATGATGTGTTTACCGTGGCGAGCGCCCAGGGCCACGAAATGGATCCGACGGCAGACACCAGGGGGGTAGGCACGAAGGTAGGCATCGACGCCACCTACAAGCGGGAACGACGCGACTACGGAGAACGTGTGGCATATGCACCCGTGGACCTACCCGGATATCTGGCCTGACCTCACCCTGACCGGAAGGCCACTGCAGTCCGCTCTATCAACCCTGCTGCACCATCCACCTTCGAGACCGGTAACTGGAATTCGTCGATCCTGTACCGGGACACGAGATCTCGCAACGTTGCACCGGCTTCTACAACGGACCCAACCACCGTGAAATGTGGAACCCACTCCTCACGTACATGGTCCGCCGCCAGGGCCGGCCCCCCAGTGCTCAAGGCGTCCCGTATGGCCTCTACCTCTGACTCTTTCATTCCAATCATCGCCTTCACCTCCGGGGGCGAATCCAACAACCTGAAGCTGAGGGCGGCGCGGGCTTCACGCAACTCGGCATCGGTGGTCACGACCATCGTCGAGTAGATGATTTCGAACGGCCGATCTCTTCCCTCAGCCTGGGCACGAAGCGATGACACGTGTCGTTCGACAAGGTCTCGATGGATGAAACTGAGATAGAAGCCGTCAGCCACCTCGCCGCCTAGCCTGGTCATCCTGGGGCCCCGCCCAGCCATGATGATCTCGATACCAGGCCTCGCAAACCCGATGGAAGCCGACTTGAACGATGACACGGCACCCTCAGTGTCGACCGTCCGCCCGTCGAACAGATCACGCAGCGCGACCACCATCTCCCTCACCGCTGTGAGGGGGCGGTGTCGTCTGATGCCAAGGGGATCAAGGGTGAGGCCACCGCCGGCACCGACTCCCACGAAGGCTCTACCGCCGCTCAACTCATCAAGCGTCGCAATCGCAGCAGCGGTGACCCCCGGGTGACGCACGTACGGGTTGGTGATACCGGGTCCCAGCCGAATGCGCTCGGTTGCGAGGGCAATTGCCGTGAGCGTCACGTACACGTCCCTCGTCACGAGGCCTTCGTCGTACACCCAGCATCGTCGGTAGCCCAAGCTTTCGGCGAGGGACGCCAACTCTACGACATCGCCAACAGGAGCATCCGGCATGAGGTTGACGCTCAGCGGAAGCGGGGAACAACCTTCTAGCGGTGAGTTACCGATCGTCATCAGATAAGGGAACCACCCCGGAGATCGGTGTAGACGGCATCGGCCGCATTGCGGCCGGCAGCACCCACCACCCCGGCTCCCGGGAAGGTTCCGGCACCGGACAGGTACAGGCCCTTCACGGGCGTGCGGTACCTCGTCGTCTCGCGGGGACGCCCCAGGAATGCCGCCAGGGGCGTGACCGCGCACGACGGCGTGTGTCCCCGGTGCATGGCGAACTCGTTCTCGTAACGGTTCGGTGTCATCACCCGCCACGAGTCGACCAGGTCCAGGGCGCCTGGCTCCATCATCTCCGCCCACATCCCAAGCCAGCGTTCCGGTTCAGCCGAGCCCTCCCAGCCACCTTCGAGCAAGTAGGGCGTGAACAGGACCTCCAGGCTGAGCACATGGCGCCCCTCGCCGGGCGCCATCGTCGGATCCGACACGGAGGGCATGTCAAACAGGAGGGTCGGTCGTTCCGCCACCCTCCCCTTCCCCCTGCTCTGGTGGGCGGATGCAAGCTGATCGGGCGACGGCGACACGTACATGGACTGGCCCAACGGGTCGAGGTCCGGGTGACGCTCTGCCAACCCTGACCCTGCCGCAAGCACCGGTCGACCGCTCAGGACAGCATCAATCTTGGACTCGTACCCATCAGCCACCGGGAGGTTGCGCCACCTCTCCACACACCGGCGGGCTGCGACAGGAGGGTCTCCCAACCAGTCCACGAACACGCGGGCCGGGTCGCATGCGGCCACCACCACGTCAGCTGTGAGGTGCATCCCGTCGGTGAGCCGCACCCCCGTGACCCTTCCGGCGTCCACGATCAACCGGTCGACACGACTGTCGCACCTGATCCGCCCACCCGATGCCTCCATCGAGGCCTGCAGCGAGTCGGTCAGGGCTCCGCTTCCGCCGACCGGCCTTCCGCTCCTCACCAGGTGTCGGCTGGCGTAGTTGATGGCAGCAAGGCCGGTTCCGGGCGTGTCCGGCGCAAGACCCCAGACACTTGGACCAACGGTGATACCGGGCATCGTGAGGTGCCAGTCATCGAAGTACCTGCCCAGAACGTCGCTGGCACTGGATCTGGACCAGTCCAGAAGGCGCGCCATGCCCCTCGCCCCACGACGCAGGGCCACCCCGGCGAACCGGCGTGCCGACGGGACGGTCCCGGCCATTGCGATGACCAGCTCGGCTACCGGTAGGGCGTCGCGCAGATATCGCCGGTAGGCGTCAACCTGGCACGGATACGCGGCTGCCAGACCGTCGATGGTCTGTTCCGCATCGTGGAACACTGCCCACGGCTCAGCACCGTCGTGGAAGGCGAAGATGGCGCCTGCCGCTGGCTCCACGTAGCGGAGGCCATGGTCGGCCAGGGAGAGTTCATCGGCAATTGGCATGGCCCGGATGAGGGTGTGATCGCAGTGGCAGATGTTGAAGCGCGCACCCAGGTCGGAAACGGTCGAGGTGCACCCACCGACGCCGAGCCTGGACTCCAACAAGAGGGTGTCCACCCCGGACCGTGACAGGTAGGAGCCACAGATGAGGCCATTGTGACCACCACCGACGACGATCACCTCGGCGTCGGTCAAACCTCCACCCGTACTCGGGCCCGACCCCGCATTCTCAGGTGAACCGGGGCAGGACGTCGGTAGCCAACCGGCCCAACTGGTCCTCGACCGCTGTGTAGGAGTCACCCGGCATCATCGGAAACAACATCAGGTTCTCGACACCGAGCAGGTCCCTGTACCACTCGATCTGCTCCCCAACGTCGTCAGCGGTGCCGACCAACCAGATCCTTTGGTCAATGGACTCCTCCAGGCCGGGGATCAGGCCGGCCGCTGCTGGCTTCCCTTCGGCTCCCATGTACCCCTTGCTCCAGCCATAGGGGCCGAGGAACTTCCACATCTCGTCATGACCGGGGCGGACCTCCGCAACCGCCTGCTCGTAGGTTTCGGCCACGTGCACGCAGCGAACCAGCATCCGCTTCTCGCCCCGCTCAAGGGCCCGTCCGTGCGACTCCTCCCACACCTCCCCGAAGCGGTCCCATTTCTGCTTCGTGAACGTCGGATGGTTGTTCCAGAACACGCCACCCCAGCCCCAGCGGGGAACCTGTTCCAGCGTTGGTGGCGACGTGACCGCCTGCCATGTCTCAAAAGGGTAGATGGGCTGAGGCACAAGGGTGAGTTCCTCGACGAACCCTCCCCTGTCGGGAATCCCGGGCGGAGGGAAGTCGTAGGCCTCACCGTGGAAGGAGAAGCTATCCTCATTGAGCGCCAGGTTGATGACCTGCATTGCCTCGTCGAACTGGAGCCGGTTGAACCTGTCGGCGTCTGCCTTGTCGGGGTTGTCGAAGCTTCCGATCCTGGTGCCCAGAACCTCGGCCTCCCGTGGGACGGTGCCCCTGCCGACTCCCAGAATGGCACGTCCGCCCGAGATGTTGTGGAGGGTGGCGAAGTCCTCGGCCAGTCGCAGGGGATGCCACTGGGGGACGATGTTGAACGCCATGCCGATCCGTAGCCGCTCGGTGCGCTCGGCTATCACAGTGCCCAGCAGGATGCCATTCGGCACGACCTCGTAGCCCTCGTACTGGAAGTGGTGCTCGGTGAGCCAGAAGGAGTCGTAACCGAGGTCCTCGCAGAGCACCGCAGTGTCGATGATCCTCTCAGTGGCCGCCCAGACCACCTCCTTGCTGTAGCGCCGGTCGGTCGGGGCAGGGGGGCCGGAACCAGCGTCATCCATCTCCACTCCACCGAACAGAAACACACCGGCACGCATGACATTCACCGTAGGAGGGCCAGTCACGGAGTGCCCAGTCGTGACAGCGCGGATTCGGTCCCACCTAGCCTCAGCCTGCGGTTGTGGCTATCTTTGGCCGCCGGGAAGCGACCCCGGGTCGACCATCACCAACAATGGAATCGCAGCGGAGGGCCATGTGGGGGCAACGAATCAGGTAGTTACCAATGGTTCTCTTGCGTTCAACAGGATCGGGATGGTCTTTCCCGATGGCACCGAGGCGCTGCGCGACATCTCGTTCACGGTCGACAAGGGCGAGTTCGTCACGGTCGTGGGCCCGTCAGGATGCGGCAAGTCAACCCTTCTCAAGATTGCATCGGGGCTCCTTGAGCCGACAGGTGGCTCGGTGGCAGTCGACCGCGACCACCTCGGATATGTGTTTCAGGACGCCACGCTCTTGCAGTGGCGCACCGTGCGTGCCAACGTCGAATTGTTCAGCGAGTTGAATGACGTACCTACGGCCGAACGCAGGCAGTTGGCCCAGGAGGCGATTGACCTGGTCGGCCTGAAGGGGTTCGAGAACCACTACCCCAAGTCGCTCTCGGGCGGAATGAAGATGCGGTGCTCCCTCGCAAGGTCTCTCACGCTCAAGCCACCCGTGTTCCTTTTCGACGAACCATTCGGTGCAGTCGACGAGATCACAAGAGAGCACCTCAACAGCGAAACCCAGCAACTGTTCCAGAACGAGGGTTTCGCCGGCCTCTTCATCACCCACTCGATCAGCGAGGCGGTGTTTCTCTCCACCAAGGTGCTCGTGATGTCAGCTCGGCCGGGACGGATCGTCGCCGAATTCGACATTCCCTTCGACTACCCACGGAACCCGGAACTCAGGTTCGACCCCGACTTTGCAGAGTTGAGCGGAAGGGTGTCGGTTGAGTTGAGGGGATCGCACTCATGACCACAACCGACAATCAGGCGACCGAAGCCCCCGACCCGGCAAGTGCACCGGGAGCTAGCCGGGCAGCAAAGGCCTCCAGGGCCGTGCTGCCTCCCCTCGGTCTCGGGCTGGCGCTCGTCGGGCTCTGGTACTACGTCTCGTACATAGTTCTCGAGGACAAGCGGCGCTTCCTGCTTCGGCCCATCCACCAGGTGATCAAGGTGGGGTTCATGGATGCCGACAACCGGACCGAGGAACTCCAGGCCCTCTGGTCCAGCACCAGGATCGCCCTGATTGGACTGTCGATAGCAATCTCCATCGGCTTCACGCTTGCAATCATCATGAGCCAGGCGAAGGTCGTCGAGAAGGCGATCTTCCCCTACATGGTGACCCTCCAGGCCATTCCGATCCTGGCCGTGGTGCCGCTCATCTCCTTCTGGTTCGGAACCGGGGCGACCTCGCGGATCGTGGTCTGCGTGATGATCTCCCTGTTCCCCATCATCGTGAACACGCTCTTTGGCCTACAGTCAGCGGAACAGGGAGCACACGACCTGTTCACGCTCCACCATGCCAGCCGGATGACGCGACTCAGAAAGCTGATGTTCCCGGCCGCCCTCCCGGCCATCTTCGCCGGACTCAGGATCTCAGCGGGCCTTTCGGTCATCGGCGCCATCGTCGGCGACTTCTTCTTCGGCAAAGGAGACGCCGGAATCGGTCAACTCCTGCGAAGGCATGCCAGCAGGCTCAACGGCGAGGAACTGCTCGCCTCGGTGATCCTCTCGTCGCTGTTGGGCGTTGTCGTGTTCGGCTTCTTCGGCTGGATCCAGAAGCGTGCCACCGGCCGCTGGCACGACGCCATCTCAGCAGAGGCCTAATCCAAGCCCGCCGACCGGGTCAGCGTCAGGCGACGGCCACCACCGCAACCTCCACCTTCCAGGCAGGCTGCGCCAACTCAGGTACGTACACGAGCGTCGAGGCAACCAGGTTTCCGCCAAGCGCAGTGTCACGGGCCACCATGACAGCTCCGATTTCCTCACCGGAGACCACGTAGGTAGTAACCGAAACAACGTCCTCGAAACCCATGGAGGCCTCTTCAAGGATCGCTGCGACGTTGGACCACACGGTTGATGCCTGGCCGGCGATGTCGGCACGCACTGACCCGTCGGGTTCGATGGGTACGACACCGGATGTGTGGAGGATTCGCTCAGCGTGTTCCGTCAACACGGCGTGGGCGTAGTTGGCAGCGGGCGGGGCTATTTCGTCCGGATTGATTCTCAACTGCTCCATGAGAGCGGACGCTAGCCGGATGAAGCCGGAAAGGACCGCCGGGCTAGCGTTGCCAGCCATGGCTCCCAGGATCGCCCTCTACCTCCAGGACAAGCACCCGATCTCCTACGAGTTGGAGATGGCCCGTTACGCCGAGGAGCGGGGAATCACCGAGATATGGCAGGCCGACACCAGGCTGGCCCGAGACTGTGTGGTGATGATGAGCGCCCTCCTGGCCGAAACCAGCACTGTCCGTGTCGGATCCGGGGTGCTTCCGATCTGGACCAGGAACCCGGCGATCATCGCCGCCACGTGGAGCACCATGTGGGAGTTGGCCGGGCCGGCCGCCGACGGGGCCAGCCGGGTGATGCTGGGCCTTGGTGCGTGGTGGGAGCCGATCACGTCCAGGGTCGGCGAGAACCGACGCCGACCCCTGAAGGCCATGCGCGAGAACATCGAGTCGATCCGACAACTCTTCACCATGGAAGAGGTCAGCTACAGGGGCGAGTTCGTGAACCTGGACAGGGTGAGCCTGGACGTGGCATACGGCGACGCCGGCCCGCGCGACATCCCGATCTACCTGGGTGCCACTGGCCCGAAGATGCTGGAGTTGGCTGGCGAGATCTGTGACGGTGTCATCCTCAACTACGTGGTTACGCCCGACTACATCCGGGAGGCCGTGGCCCGCGTCGAGGCGGGAGCAGACAGGGTCGGCCGGTCCATAGACGACGTGGACCGTCCCGAGCTGCTCGTCTGCTCGCTGTCCGACGACGACCCGGATGAAGCGGTCCGGACGGGAAGATCGCTGGTCGCCTACTACCTCGGCACGGAGCCACACATCATGGAGGCCAGTGGGGCAGACCCCGAGCTGGTGGACCGCGTCAAGGAGGTGGTCGGCTGGCCTGCCACCGAGGCCGACTACCGACGGGCCGCCGACCTCATCCCCGACGATCTGGCCCGGTCCCTGATGGCGGTCGGAACCGCAACCCAGTGTCGTGACACGGTGGCGGAATACGTAGACGCTGGGGTCACCTGCCCAATCCTCTATCCGCTCATGGATGACATGGTTCCCGTGATCGACGCCTTCTCCGACTGGAAACCGTGATCCCCCCAACGCTGATCACGGGGGGTGCCGTCGTCACCGTGGACGACGAGGGTCGTGTTCTGGACCCGGGTTGGGTGCTCGTCGACAATGACCTGATCGCCGATACCGGAACAGGCGAACCCCCGGCCGAAGCCCGCCGATCAGCCGAGTTGGTCCTGGACGCATCGGGCAGCGCGGTGATGCCAGGCATGGTCAACGGCCATACCCATCTCTTCCAGACCCTCTTCAGGGGCCTTGCCGACGACAAGCCGCTCCTGGAGTGGTTGCGGGACTGCATCTGGCCGGGAGCAACCGAGCTGGATGCCGAGGCCGCCCATGCCGCGGCGACACTCGGCATGATCGAGAACCTGCGCGGCGGTGCAACGTCGATCGTCGACCACCAGTACATTCACGGCGCGCCGGGCATCGATGACGCTGTCTGCCGTGCCGCTGCTGAGGTCGGAGTGAGGTTCGTTCTTGCCAGCGGATGGGCCGACCGGAACTACCACCCACCCCTCACCGAATCTGCCGACACCGTGATCGACCGGATACGACCCGTACGTGAGACATGGCACGGCGCAATGGATGGGAGGATCAGCGTCGGCCTCGCTCCGCTCATCCCATGGGGCTGCTCCGACGAGGCAATGAACTCAACCGTGTCGGCGTGCAGGTCATGGGGTGGATCTACCCATCTCCACTGCGCCGAGACATCCGTCGAGGTGGAGATGAACCTGGAGGAGAGAGGCCAGCGACATGTCCCGTGGCTGGATGCCCTTGGGGTGCTCGGCCCCGACCTCCAGTTGGCGCACTCGGTCTGGCTGGACGATTCAGAGCTGGACCTGATTGCACAGAGCGGTGCAATGGTCGTCCACTGCCCGGTCTCCAACATGTACCTGGCATCCGGTGTCGCCAGGATCCGGGAGATGCTCGACCTGGGCATCACCGTCGCCCTGGCCACCGACGGGCCTGGCAGCAACAACCGCCAGGACATGTTCGAGGCCTGCAAGGCGACCGTGCTCCTCCAGAAGGTGAACCGCCTCGACGCCACGGTCCTCCAACCGGAGGAGGTCCTGTCAATGGCCTGCAGGGGCGGTGCATCGGCGATGGGTCGCCCCGATGACCTGGGTTCCATTCAGCCCGGGATGAAGGCCGACCTGGTCGTTGTCAACCTGGAGACCCCGTTCGCCGGACCCGTCCATCGGGTTCCGTCGGCTCTCGTCTACTGCGCATCACCACGAGACGTCATTCACGTAATGGTCGACGGCCGGGTCCTGATCCACAACCAGGAGATGACCACCGTCGACGAGAATGCCGCCATCGCCCGTGCCACCGATGTCGCCCGCAGGGTGTTTCGCAGGGCAGGCATCTCCACGAGGATCGCCTAGAGCCTGAGCGGACCGTTACGACAAGTGCGTGGCCGGGGACCGGTGCTATCGTCGGGTCACATTTCGAATCACCTGCTCGACCGCCTGGCGTATCCACGGGAGAGCCCACAACAACCCGCACGAACGAGGGTTGGAGGGCAATGTCGCGAGCAACTAGTTATCACCGTCCAGGCACCGTCGAACAGGCCCTTGCCCTGCTTGCCGTAGAGGGCAACGTGGCCCTCGCCGGCGGAACGCTCCTAAACGCCGACGATGACCCCACACCGGTGGGAATGGTCGATCTGCAGGGCCTCGGGATGACCGCCATCTCGGTGGCCGATGATCGGATCGAACTGGGAGCGATGGTCACCCTCCATGACCTGAGGCAGGACGGAAGTGTCCCGCCAGTTGTCAGTGATGCCGCCAGGGCCGAGTTGCCGAGCACGCTCCGGACCCTCGCCACCGTCGGCGGAACCGTCGCAGTCGGCGACCCCGACAGCGTCCTTCTGGCGGCGCTGCTAGTACACAACGCCGAGATCCATGTAGCCGGGCCCGACGGCACCGGCGGTGCCCCACTGGCCAATGCCCTTTCGGCCAACGGACCTTGCGAGGGTCGGTTGATCACGGCTGTCTCCCTCTCTATCGGAGGCACAACTGCCCATGAGGCAGCGGGTCGCACACCCTCGGACACGCCGATCGTCTCAGCGACCGCCCGCCGAACCGGAGGGTTGACAACGGTCGCCCTCACCGGGGTGGCATCCACCCCAGTACTGGTCGACCCGGCCGATCCGACCTCGGGCCTTGAACCGACCGGCGATTTCAGGGGCAGCACCGACTACCGCCTCCACCTCACCTCGGTCCTGACCGACAGGGCACTGGCCTCACTGGGCGGTGCATCCTGATGCAGGTATCCCTACGGCTCAACGGCACTGACCGGACCTTCGGCTGTACCGTCCATGACACCCTCCTTACCCTGCTCCGACGCGAGGGCATGGCCAGCGTCAGGTTCGGTTCCACCTCAGGAGAGACGGGCGCCGCAGCCGTGCTCGTCGACGGAAACCTCGCCAGCGCTGACGTCGTGTTGGCTGCCCAGGCCGATGGACACGAGGTGACCACGCTGGAGTCGCTCAACACCGAACGCGGCCTCCACCCCCTTCAGGAGGCCTTCACGGCCACTGGCGCAATGCAGTCCGGCTACTCGGTCGGCTCCATGATCCTCGGAACGCTTGCCCTCCTCGAACATGACCCCAACCCGTCCGAGGCCGACATCAGGGACATGCTGTCCGGCATCCTCGACCGCGAAACGGCATACGTGAAACCTGTTGCCGCCATACGCCAGGCCGCTGCCCTGCTACGCGGCGACGATGTCGAGGCCTTCGAACCTCTGGTGCTCAAACCCATGACCGACGGCGTGAACGCGGTCGAGGTGGCTGACGACGACCCGGCTCCCGATGCCCCCGCTGCGGTGCCACGTGTAGTGCCCTCACCCGATGTCCCCGAGATGGCCGTTGTCGGCCACCCGGAGGTCAAGGTGGATGCGGTGCGCCTCGTCAAGGGAAACCCGGCGTTCACGGCCGACTACGAGATGAGGGGCCTGCTCCACGCCAAGGTCCTGCGCAGCCCCCATGCTCATGCCCGGATCACCTCCATAGACGACTCGGCCGCCCGCGCCCTTCCGGGAGTCCACGCCGTCATCCACCACGAGAACACGGCCCGCGTGAAGTACGCCTCGGGTGGCCAGTCCTACCCGAACCCGAAGCCCCACGACCAGGTCAGCTTCGACAACGTTGTCCGCCACGTGGGCGACAGGGTGGCGGCCGTGGCAGCCGACACCCCGGAGATCGCAGCCGAGGCCTGCCGCCTCATCGATGTCGCCTACGAGGTGCTGCCAGCCGTGTTCGACGAGTTGGAGACACGCCTTGATGGCGCTCCGGTGATCCACGCCGAGGAGGACACCACCGATATCGCCGACCGGGAGCACAACGTCGTCCACCGGTTGCACGCGCACAGGGGCGACGTAGAGGCTGCCCTGGAAGCTGCGGACCACGTCTACGAACAGACCTTCCGCGTGCACCAGGTTCAGCAGTGCCCGATCGAACCGCACATCTCCGTTGCCTGGCTGGACTCAGACGAACGCATGGTCGTCCGGACCGCGACGCAGGTTCCGTTCCACGCCCGCCGGATGCTGGCACCGCTCATCGACATGGAGATCAAGGACATCCGCGTAATCAAGCCGCGTATCGGAGGTGGCTTCGGTGCCAAGCAGGAGATGCTGATCGAGGACATCGCCGCCCACCTGGCCATCGCCACGCACCGCCCCGTGCAACTGGAGTTGACCAGGGCGGAGGAGTTCTTCGCCAGCCGCACCAGGCATCCCCAGACCATCACGTACAGGACCGGTGTGGCCGCCAACGGAACGCTCGTGGCCCAGGACATGACGCTTGTGGGAAACACGGGCCCCTACGGTGCCCACGGTTTCACGGTCCAGATCGTCAGCGGCCTGCGCGGCCTCACCTCGTACAACTGTGACAACAAGGCGTTCAACTGTGACGTCGTGTACACCAACATCCCCGTACCCGGCGCCTACCGGGGCTATGGCGCCCCACAGGCACTCTTCGCCCTCGAGTCCCACATGGAGGACATCGCCGACGACCTTGGGATGGACCCCATCGGGTTCCGCCGGCAGAACTGGGTGAAGGTCGGTGACGAGATGAACATCGCTCCGCACCTCGGCGAGGGTGGGACCAGCGACGGGGAGTTCGACGAGTACCCGACCGTTGAATCCAGCGGTATCGAGGAATGCGTGGCCCAGGGGATGCGTGCGATCTCCTGGCACCGCCGCAACGACCCGGACTGGCGTGCCCCCGCCGACCGCCCGCACATAAGGCGTGGCCTGGGCTTCGCCTTCTGCATGCACGGAACGGCCATCCCCTTCCTCGACATGGGAGGCGCCAGCATCAAGTTGAACGACGACGGGTCATTCAACCTGCTGGTGGGTGCCACCGACCTCGGAACCGGGGCCGACACGGTGTTGGCTCAGATCGCAGCCGAGGTCCTGGGTGTACCTCTCGACCACATCATCATCTACTCCTCCGACACGGACATGACACCGTTCGACACCGGCGCCTACGCCTCGAGCACCACCTACATCTCGGGAACCGCCGTCAAGAAGGCGGCTGAGGTCGTAGCTGTAAGGCTCCGTGAGCGGGCCGCCATGCTCCTCAAAGTCGACACACCCGGTTCGATCGAGCTCCGCGACCGCAGGGCATGGACGGTCGATGGCCGCTCCGTGACCCTCGAAGAGGTCGCTCTGGACTCGCTGCACCTCAACGAGCAGGAACAGATCATGGGAACCGCCTCACACGTGTCCCCCGACTGCCCGCCACCGTTCGCCGCACAGTTCATCGAGGCTGAGGTCGACATCCAGACCGGCCAGGTCACCGTCACCTCGATGGTCATGGCCGTCGACTGTGGAGTGGCGATCAACCCGATCACAGCCAGCGGCCAGGTGGAGGGCGGCATGCTCCAGGCCCTCGGGTATGCGCACTGCGAGGAGATCGTCCTCGACGACGACGGAACCATGGTGAACCCGTCGTTCGGACCGTACAGGATCTACACGGCCGACGAAATGCCACACACCGAGGTCTTCCTCATCCAGACAATGGAGGAGACCGGACCCTTCGGCGCCAAGGCCGTCGCCGAGATTCCCAAGGACGGCGTGGCCCCAGCGCTTCGCAACGCCATTGCCAATGCCACCGGCACCCGGATAAACGACCTGCCCTTCACACCTGAACGGGTACACCGGGCGCTCAACGACGCCTGAGCATGGGTGCCGGGCGTGGCCTCCTGATCCAGCCGGACTGGCTGGTAGCCGATGCCCGTAGCCAACCCAGGCCCGGCTGGGGGGTCAGGGTCGTCGACAACCTGGTGGACGCTGTCGGCCCCAACCCCGACCTGGTGGCGCAGTATCCCGATGATGAGGTGCTGGCCACCCCGGGCCGAATCCTCATGCCCGGCTTCGTGAACTCGCACGTCCACATGTACGGGGTACTGGCACACGGAGTCCCGACGGGATCGGCACCTACCGGTTTCTGGCCGTTCCTCGAAGACTTCTGGTGGCCTCAGGTCGAGGACCGCCTGGACCACATGATGGTCACGGCAGCCACCGACTGGGTATGCACCGAGATGCTCCTGTCGGGAACCACGACCTTCCTCGACATCCTCGAGGCACCGGCATCCCTTCCCGATGCCCTGCTGGCAGAAAAGGACATCGTGGACAGGCGGGGGCTCAGGGGAATCCTGAGCTTCGAGGCCACCGAACGCTCAGGACCGGAGACCGGGCAGATGGGCCTTCGGGAGAACCTGGCGATGATCGACGCCTGCAGGGATGGTGGGCTGACCTCAGGGATCATGTGCACGCACACCACCTTCACCTGCTCTGACGACTTCATCAGACAGGCCCACGAACTGGCGGTCGACAACGAGGTCCTGTTGCACGTTCACTGCAACGAGGGTGTCCACGAAGGCGAGTGGTGTGCTGAGCACAGGGGACGCCGTACGGTCGAGCACTACGACCACCTGGGGGTGGCCGGCCCCAACTTCCTGGCATCGCAGTGCGTGCACCTCTCCCCTTCCGAGTTCGACCTGATCGTGGAGCGCGACATCAGGTGCTCACACATGCCGCTCGCCAATTGCGAGGTCGGTGGCGGCATCGCCCCGGTACCTGAACTACTGGATGCCGGCGTAACCGTGGGCCTCGGATCCGACGGCTATGTGAATGACCTCTACGAGGTCATGCGGGGTGCGTTCCTCATTCACAAGGCCAGGCTCCGCGATCCGGGTGTGATGCCGGCCTCACAGGTCCTCGAAATGGCGACCGTCGGCGGTGCCCGCGCCCTGGGGCTGGATCGTGTCGGCCGCCTTGAGCCCGGATGGTCTGCCGACATGCAGTTGCTGGACGGAGCCTTCCCGACACCGGTCAACGCGGGCAACCTGATCGGCCAGATCGTGCTGTCGAGGAGCGGGCACCATGTCGAGTCGGTAATGGTCGCCGGCAGTTGGAGGGTACGGAATGCAGAGGTGATCGACTCAGATCCCGAGGCCCAGGTGGCGAGGCTGCACGAACAGGCAACTCGACTCTGGGAGATCCGGTGACAGCCATCCCTGCGGGCCGGATAACCGCTCGCCTGCCCGGACAAACCGCCGAAGCCCACGTCCTGAGCGATCTCGTGAACCTGTTGGCCAATGGCCACTCCGGCGTGCTTGCCACCGTAATCAGCACCGATAGGTCGGTGCCCCGCCACGCCGGCTCGAAGATGCTCATCACCGATGACGGCCGGCGCATCGGATCCATCGGTGGTGGGGAGATGGAGGCCCGGGTGGCCGCCGAGGCCGATGCCTGTCTGGCCGAGGGAACGCCGCGTCTGCTGGACTACCAACTCGTAGACCCCGGCGACGGCGACCCCGGCGTATGTGGTGGCCGGGCCACGATCCTCATGGAGCCCCACATGCCACCAAGCATGATTCTGGTCATCGGCTATGGCCACATCGGCCGGGCGGTCACCGACCTTGCCCACTGGCTCGGCTACCGGGTAGTGGCAACCGACGACCGGCCCGGCACCCTCGACGACCCGACCGCTGCAGACCTCGTTGTTGTCGGACCGGTGTCTGAGGCCGTCGAACAAGTCGACCTGACTCCACGCGACCATGCGGTAGTGGTCACCCGCAACACCGACCTCGACGTGGAGAGCCTCGTCTGTCTCCTGACCACGAACGTCGGCTCCATAGGGGTGATGGGCAGCGCAAGGCGCTGGGAAACGACCCATCAACGGCTCAGGGAACTCGGCACCACATCTGACGATCTGGGACGGATCACCTCCCCTATCGGCCTCGACCTAGGTGCCGAAAACCCAGAGGAGATCGCCGTCTCGGTCATGGCCCAGATCGTGGCCCGGGACCGAAGCACAGCGAACTGACAGCTTGTTGTTCGGAGACCACCTCTGCCTCATTCGTGGCGGCGGCGACCTGGGCACAGGGGCAGCCCTGCGTCTCCACAGGGCCGGTTTTCCCGTTGCCGTGTGTGAGCTGGCCAGCCCGCTGGCCGTGCGGCGCACGGTGGCGGTGTCGACTGCCGTCACAGACGGTGAGATCACAATCGAGGGCATGCGTGGACGCCGGGTCGACCTGGCAACTGAACTCGTGTCTACGGCGGAAACAGGGGTAGTGCCCGTGCTGGTCAGCCCCGACCTGCCTGACATTCCCCTCACCGTCGTGGTCGATTCCAGGCTGGCCAAGCAGACCCTAGACACCACCATCGACGACGCTTCCCTCGTGGTCGCACTGGGACCGGGCTTTGTGGCCGGTGTCGACTGCCACGCTGTGGTGGAGACACTCCGCGGACCCCGCCTGGGACGGGTCATATGGGACGGGCCCGCAGCGACTGACACCGGGGTTCCCGGCGAGGTCGGTGGCAAGAGCTCCGACCGTCTGCTGAGGGCCCCCGCAGATGGGGAAGTGATATGGAACTACAGCATCGGTGATCTCGTAGAGGCCGGTGCCACACTGGGCGAGGTATCTGGGGTTGAAATCCGAGGTGCCCTGACAGGAACCATCCGCGGCCTGATCGTGGACGGCGCGACGGTCGCATCCGGAATGAAGGTCGGTGACGTGGACCCGAGGAGAACAGGAGCAGGCGGCGGAGTTCACGAGGTGTCCGACAAGGCCCTCTCGGTTGGAGGCGGCGTTGTCGAGGCGGTTCTGACATGGCTGGATCGGAGCAGTCGGGCCCGATGATCAGAGCCAGCCTCAACCTCATTCCGGAAGCCCCCGTTGAGGAGATGGTGGACCTGGCGGCCTACGCAGAGGAACTGGGGTTCGGGCGCTGCTGGGTCTACGACGAGGGCCTGGCCACCCGCGACGTGTACGTCACCATGACCGCAATCATGCTTGCTACGGACCGGATCCAGGTGGGCCCCGGAATCACCAACGCCTACACCCGCCATCCCGGCCAGACCGCGGCTGCGATAGCCAGCCTTGACGAAGTGTCAGGAGGCCGTGCCTTCCTGGGGCTGGGGGCCGGAGGCAGCCTCACCCTGGACCCCCTGGCCATCCCGAGGAACCGACCGCTCGAGACCATCCGGCAGGCGATTGTCGCATGCCGCGGCCTGTTCGCAGGCGAGACCGTCAACATGGAGGGCCCGCACTTCTCGCTCCAGTCGGCCCACCTCGACTACAGCCGCCCGGACATCCAGATCTGGCTGGCTGGGAGGGGCCCCAGGATGTTGGACCTGGGCGGAGCGGTCGCCGACGGGGTCCTGTTGGATTTCATCTACAAACCGTCCCTCGGTACCTACGTGGAGCGGGTCAGGAGAGGGGCAGAAAGGACCGGGAACCAGCCTGAGATCTGCTACTCGACAATGATCGTCACCGACGAGAGAGCCCTTGAGGCCGTCAGGCCCCACATGACCTACCGTCTGGTTGACTCGCCACCCGATGTCAGGGAGGTGCTGGGAATAGAGGACACCGACGTCGCAGCCATCAGGTCGGCGATGGCCGATGGTCTAGGAGCGGCTGCCCGGCTGGTACCAGATGAATGGGTCCTGCCGTTCGTGGTGAGCGGCACGGTCGAGGAATGCTCAGCCGAACTCCAACAGTTGATGGAGGCCCACGGAATAAGCGAGTTCAAGATCCCGGTCTACGACATGGACAACGGCAGGGCACTCCTGGAGATCACCGCAAGGACGCTGGAGTCCCGATGAGCCCCCGCTTCGACGAGCCCTGTCTCACTCGCCCAGCCCAACAGGTTCTCGCCGAACATGCGGTCGAGGTTCCCGACACCCGACCACTGCCTGATCTCAGCGACCCCGACGCTCTCCCGGTGACCCACCCGGTGGACGAACCGATGATCGAGGTCTCCCATGAACGAATTATCCTCCTCCACAACTACCGCAAGGCCGGGTGGGTGCACACCCTGGAGGGCTGCTGGCTGCGTCGGTCAGTAGCCGATCTGTTGACAGGTGTCGCCGACAGCCTCCCCGACCGCTGGGGCCTCGCCGTCTTCGATGCATGGAGGCCGCTCGAACTACAGGTCGAGTTGTACGAGGCTGCGCTCGCCGATCCAACCGTGCCCATGGGGCTGTTCGCCGAACCCGATCCGGAACCATCACGCCCGCCACCACACCTCTCAGGTGGAGCGGTGGACCTCACCCTCACACACGACGGTGTCGCACTCGCCCCGGGCACCGGCTTCGATGACATGACTCCGCTGGCGGGTGCTTCAGCCCTCGAGGACGTACCCGGTCCTGACCGCGAGATGAGGCGCCTCCTCTTCTGGTCGATGAGGAACGCCGGCTTCGTCGTATTCAACGGTGAGTGGTGGCACTTCGAGTACGGCACCCGTCGCTGGGGGGCGATAACCGGCAGGCAACCCATCTTTGGACCGGCGGTACCGCCAGCCTGAGCCGTCTGGAGACCTGTTCAGGCGTGCTCCCACAGCCGACGTGACCTGGCGGCCAGGTCCCTGTGGGCTGCTGACAGGTCGATTCCGACCACCTCACCGTCGGTCACAACCGGATTTCCACCGACAAGCACATGGCGTGCCCGACGGTCGGGTCCCAGCACGAGGCCGGCCAGAGGGTCGGCGATATCGCCCAGATCGTCACCCGGCCAGACAACCAGATCAGCCCGCTGACCCGGCTTGAGCAGACCGGTGTTGTCGAGGCCGAGACAGCTTGCGCCCCCTCTGGTCGCCATTTCCACGACGTCGACCGGCATGAGCGCGTCCGGGCGCAACTCGCGGAGCCGGGCCGTGTAGAGCGCCTGGCGGAGTTCCGGGAAGAGGCCGCCCACCTCGTTGGATGCGACGCCGTCGACACCGAGGCCGACGGGGCAGCCGGCAGCCCGCAGATCGGTGACACGGCACATGCCTGCAGCTATCCGGGCGTTTGAGGAAGGACAGTGGGCGATTCCGGTTCCGGCCCTGCCCAGTATGGCCATCTCGTCGTCATCAATGTGGATGCCGTGGGCCAGCCAGACGTCGTCGCCGACCCAACCCCACTCGTCGAGCATCTCCACTGGTCGTCGGCCGAAGCGCTCCAGGCAGTGGGCCTGCTCCTCGACCGTCTCGCAGAGGTGTGTGTGCAGCCGCAGACCATGGCGTCGCGCCAGTTCGGCTGACTGGACCATCAGGTCGGTGGTGACCGAGAAGGGGCTGCAGGGAGCAACGACCACGTGGACCATCTCGCCGTCGTGGTGGCGGGCGATGACCGACTCGGTCGAGGCCAGGATGGCGTCGATGTCCTCGACCACGTGATCCGGTGGAAGGCCTCCCCTGCTCTCACCCAGGTCCATGGAGCCCCGCGACAGGTGCAGCCTGATCCCAACCGCACGGGCTGCGTCAACGATGGCGTCGAACACCTCGTCATCGCCGCCGGGAACCAGGTAGTGGTGGTCCGATGCCGTCGTGCACCCCGTGGCGGCCAACTCTCCCAGGCCGACCACGGCGGCGGCCCTGACGTCATCGACCGACAAGCGGCCCCAAACCGGGTAGAGGTGGACCAGCCAGTCAAAGAGGTTGCAGCCGTCGGCCCTGCCGCGGGTCATCCACTGGTAGAGGTGGTGGTGGGTGTTGATGAGGCCAGCGGTGACGATGTCACCGCCACATTGCAGGACCTCGTCTCCCGGCTGGGGTTCCACAGATCCGACCGCTGTTATGCGGCCGTCCTGAACTGCGATGTCACCCGGGTGCCGGGCACCTCGGACTACCAGACGTGACATGTGGGTGATCTTCTCACGGGGTCCAGTCGGCAAACGTGTCGATCATCAGGTTCACGTCCGGACCGAGCGGGTACAGGATCGGACAGGTGCAGCCGTCGGCCATGTACTGGGCCACCTTCTCCCTGCATTCGTCCGGAGTGCCGGCCGCACAGATCATCTGGACGATGTCATCTGGAACCAGCTTGGATGCGACCTCCACCTGCTCGTGCGTGGCAGGCCAGGTCAGGATCTTTCCGACCTCCTCGAGGAGTGATTCGGGGACACCCGAAGCCTTCATGATGTGGGGCTGCTGGCCCAGGTACTGGGTGACCATGAGGCGGGCACCGTCGAGGGCCTCCTCGCGGGTGTCGGCCACCGAGCAGACCACCAACTGTGGGCGGTCCAAATCGTCTACCGACCGGCCAACGCGTTCGGCACCGATCTCCAGATGCTGCATCGCCTGCTTGTTGTATCCGGGTGAGACCAGATAGTTCAGGACCACGCCATCGGCGATCTCGGCGGTCAACTCCATCATCTTCATGCCGGTCGCGCCGATGTATATGGGCACGTCCTTGGGGCGGCGCTCCTGGTACACGTAGTCCAGCTCAACCCCGTCGAGGTGCACGTAGTCACCATCGAATGTGACGGTCTCATCGGCCAGAAGGGCCCGCACCGTCGTGACCACCTCCCGCATGACCCCCAGAGGGCGCCTGCGGTTGATGCCGACCTTGGAGGCAAGCGGATCCCACCAGGCGCCAATTCCGAGAATCATCCTGCCGGGCGCCAGGTCGTCAAGCGTTGAGAAGGTGGATGCCAGGCGTGCGGGGTTGCGGGTCCAGCAGTCAACGACACCGGAGCCGATCTTGATCGTGTCCGTGCAGGCCCCGAAAGCCGCCATTGGCACGACCGCATCGCGCACCAGCCTTGAATCGGCCTGCCACACCGCCTCAAAGCCACGAGACTCGGCGTAGCGGGCGTGCTCGATCGCCTCGGTAATCGTGTGGGCGTCCTGCAGGTAGATGGCGAGCCTCGTCATCGGGTTACCTCCTCAGTGGCAGCGGCCAGCATGTCTCTTCTCACACTTCCTCCAGTCGGGCGTGCAGGCGGACAGCCTCCTCGGCAGCCCTCGCACGGATCTCGTCGGCATCCACCCGGGTGGGCGAACCGTCTGCCCAGACCAACTCGCCTCCCACCTCGACCTCGAGGGGGCTAACGCCCGGCGAGAAGGCCAGGTACCACGGGTCCATCGGGTCGTGGCTCCATGTGACCCGGTCAACCAGCGCCTCGGGGAACAGGTCCCAGCCTGCCTCAAGGTACGACCATGCCGCCTCCGGTGAGGCCGTCACATCGTGCTCACGGCTTCGCACATAGGCCAGGCGGAACTCCTCGAGCATGTCGGCGCCTATGCCGTCGGTGCCGAGTGCCACCGGGTTGGAAAAGCGGGTCGGCCTGGAGTAGCCGACCGAGTTGTTCATGTTGGACCGGGGGTTGTGCACGATTGTGCCAGTCAGGCCATGGTCGTCGGTCAGGTGCACGCCGTGCACGAGCAGCCAGTCGTCTGTGGTCAGGTGGCGTAGCCGGTCCGCGGCTCCGGCATCGGTCTCACCCTCGGCCACGTGGATGTGTACGCCTACACCGAGTTCGACAGCCAGGCCAGCCGCGGCCTCGAGCGTCTCGTCGGTGCACGTGAAGGCGGCATGCACGCCCACCCGGCCCCGACCCCCGGACCGTATGAACCGCTCGTTCTCGGCGAGGCCCCTACGGGCCCCCTCGGACCCGTGGCGGTCCGTCACCCCGTAGGCGCAGTCGACCCTCACGCCTACCTCTGCGCAGGCTTCGGCGATCAGGCTCAGCGAACCATCGATTGCCTCGGGTGACTCGTGGTGGTCGATGATCGCCGTGCAACCCCGCTCAAGTGCCTCCAGCGCACCGAGCATCGCCGACCAGCGGATGCTCTCAGGGTCGAGTGCCCGGTCCAGGCGCCACCAGATCAGCTCCAGGATCTCGGTGAACCCGGTCGGGGTCCGGGGTGGTGCCGGCATGCCACGGGCCAGCGACGAGTAGAGGTGGTGATGGGCACAGACGAGGCCCGGGGTGGTGTTGGATGGTGTGCTCATCGGCCGTCCCATCCGGCCCAGGCCTCACGCTGACCGGGCTCGTTCATCGGGAGCTCGCTGCGCCACTGACCGTCGTGTTCATGGAGGGCAGCTGCAACGGCCCCGGCTGTTGGCACCAGGCCGATCTCACCCACCCCCTTGATCCCGTAGGGCGAATCGGGTTGGGGGACCTCAACGAGGCGTACATCTACCGGGGGCATGTCCTTTGGCCTGATGATCCCGAGGCTACGCAGGGTCGTGTTCGTCGGCCTTGCCTCCTCGTCGGTGGGGAAGCCCTCGCTGAGTGCGTATCCGAGGCCCATGTGCACGGCGCCCTCGACCTGTCCCTCGCAGAGCATCGGGTTCACGGCACGGCCAACGTCGTGTGCGGCGACGACCTGTTCCACGCCACCGGTATCAGGATCCAGAATCACCAGCTGTGCCGCATATCCGAACGTTGAGTGGATCACGGGGTTCTCAAGGCCGTCGTCCATGGAGTCGGTCCAGTCCACCCGGTACTCGCCCTCGTAGTCGATGCCGATCCTGCATCCGTCGGCAACTGCATTCCGGCATGCGTCGGCAACCGACCCGGCTCCCATCAACGTCCCCCGGCTACCAGTGGTCTGTCCCGAGCCAAGCTCTCGGGTGGTGTCCACGATCACCTCGACTCGGGCGGGGTCGACGCCCAGTTCCTCGACCGCCACCTGAACAGCAACGGTGTGCACGCCCTGGCCCATCTCAGTCCAGCAGTGGCGTACCTCGACCAGCCCGTCTTCACGAAAGTGGACGACCGCACGTGCCACCTCGTTGAAGCCGTTCCCCAGACCGGAGTTCTTGAGGCCCAGCCCCAGGCCTACCGGTCTTCCCGACGTCACGGCCCCGTCGTAGGCCTCCTTCACCTCGTCTAGGCAGGCCCGCGCTCCGCGGGAGCCGTCGTCCATGACCTGACCGGGACCCCACACGACACCGGGTCCGACGACATTCCTGCTGCGGATCTCCCAGCCGGAGATGCCCACCTTTTCGGCCAGACGGTCCATGACACCCTCCATGGCGAACTGCGCCTGGTTGGCGCCGAACCCACGGAATGCGCCGCACACCGGGTTGTTGGTCCGAACCGCTGTGGCCTCGACGTCGATGGCGGACACCACGTAGGGGCCACTTGCATGTCCGGCAGCCCGCTCCAGGACCTTCATTCCCACAGAGGCGTAGGGCCCGGAGTCACCGATCATCCGCACCCACAGGGCCGTCAGGTGGCCGTCGGCGTCACATCCGGCGCGGTACGCCATGCGGATCGGGTGCCTCTTCGGGTGCATGAGAAGCGACTCCTCACGGGAGAGGGTGCACCTGACCGGCCGGCCGAGGAGGTGCGCTGCCAGTGCAGTCTGTGCCTGGTTGGACATGTCCTCCTTGCCGCCGAAGGCGCCACCATTGCTGACCAGCTCAGCGGTGACCAGATCGCAGTCGATGCCGAGCACGGAGGCGATCTGGTCGCGGTCGTCCCATATGCCCTGGCCGCCGGACCAGACGTGCAGGCCCCCATCTTCTGTGGGTGCAGCCATGGTGGATTCAGGTTCGACGAAGGCGTGTTCAATGCGTTGGGTCTGGAACACCTCATCCACGACGTGTGTGGACACTGCCAGGGCCACCTCAACCTCTCCTCGCGAGTAACTGGACACGGAGAGGATGTTCCCGTCGAGGCCCCACACCGCGTCATCGTCTGCTGCCGCCGCCAGGACGGGGTCGCTGAACACGTCGAGGAGGTTGTAGCCGACTTCAACCAATGCGACTGCCCTGCGGGCGGTCTCCCTGTCGTCAGCGACCACGACGGCCAGTACGTCGCCAAGGTAGGAGGTGCGCCCTCCCTCGGGGATGAGCACCGGCCAGTCGGTGTTGATGATCCCCACCCGTAGTTCCCCGGGCACGTCCGCTGCCGTGAAGACGGCGTGGACACCGTCCACGGCCTCTGCCGCCGACTTGTCGATCCGGACCACGTCGGCACGGGCGTGATCGGCCAAGCGAAGGGCTGCATGGAGGAGCCCCTCAGGTGCCATATCGTCGATGAACGGCCGGTCACCCAGGCTCAACAGGCCTGCTTGGTACTTCGTTCCGCTAGTTCCGACACCACCTACATCGACTGGGGTCGGAGCCTCACCGGCGGCCAGCGCCTCCACCGCATCCAGGATCTTCACGTAGCCGGTACACCTGCAGAGGTGCCCTCCCAGGTGGCGGGCTGCCTCGTCTCTCGCTAGGGCATCGCCCTTCTTGTCGATTAGAGCCTTTGCCCGCATCACGATCCCGGGAGTGCAGAACCCGCACTGCAGGGCGCCGTGCGCTGCGAAGGTGTCTGAGAAGCGGTCACGCTCGGCCTGTTCGAGACCCTCGAGGGTGGTGACAGAGGTCCCCTCGACCTTCTGCATGGACGTCTGGCAGGCCACCCTTGCCTTTCCGTCGACCAGCACCGTGCAGCAACCGCACTGTCCCGACGGAGAGCAGCCGTCCTTGGGCGACGTAATACCGAGTTCGTCGCGCAGGGCAGCTAGAAGGTGTGGGTGACCGGAACCCGTCTCGGCGGTGCGCCCATTCAGGACGAAGGTGGTCATGTGCCTCCGGTCCCGTCATCTCCTCCGAGGGATGAGGCGACGTCGTCTGGCACCTCGACACCCGTCTGGCCGGTGATGCGCCCGTACACCTCGGGCCTGCGGTAGTACCCGAAGTTGAACAGCGTGTCCTTGTAGTTGGAGCACATGTCGAGGTCGCACTCGGCGACAACCAGTTCGTCGCCGTCGGTTGTGCAGCGGGCCCGCACCTCACCCGAGGGTGCAACGATCGAACTCTCGCCAAGCAGGAGGCACCCCTCCTCTTCGCCGGCCTTGGCCACGCCCACAACCCACATTCCGTTCTGGTAGGCGCCGGACTGCAGCACGAGGCCGTTGTGGAACCCCTGGAGCACATCCTGGCTCGGATCCGGGGGGTAGTGGACGGGCGTGTTGTAGCCGATGAGAGCCATCTCGCAGCCCTGTAGGCCCAGCACCCTGTAGGTCTCGGGCCAGCGACGGTCGTTGCAGATGGCCATGCCGACCACGCCGCCGAAGGCGCCGAACACGCTGAACCCGTCACCGGGCTCGAAGTAGTAGCGCTCCAGGTGCTGGAACTCACGCCAGGGCTCGTGCTCATGGTGGCCGGGCAGGTGGACCTTGCGGTAGCGACCGGCCAGCAATCCGTCACGCTCGACCAGGATGGCCGTGTTGTAGTGGTGGCCGTCGGGTGTCAACTCCGCGTAGCCGAGGTGGAAGCCGACACCCAGGCGTGCTGCCTCGTCGAAGAGCGGCTTCGTGTCGGACCCAGGCATCTCCGTCTCGAAGAAGTGGTCGAACTCCGCCCGGTCATCCACCCACCAGCGGGGGAAGAACGTTGTGAGTGCAAGCTCTGGGAACACGACGAGGTCGCAGCCTGCGTCTGCCCCCTGGCGCAACAGGGCGATGAGCCGCTCAACCACATCGGAACGGGAATCAGCCCGCTGGATGGGTCCGGTCTGTGCGGCTCCCACTGTGAGGATTCGGCTCATATGGTCTCTCCCTCCTCAGGGGCGCCCTCTTCGAAGGCGTCATTGTCGAGTGCCAGCAGGATATGGAGCAGGACGTTGGCCCCTGCGACCAGGTCCGCCGGATCGGTGTACTCAGCGGGGTTGTGGCTGATGCCGTCCCTGCTGGGCACGAACACCATCCCCGTGGGGCAGACACGGGCCATCATCTGGGCATCGTGGCCGGCTCCGGAGGGCATCCGTGACACGGCATGACCGAGGCTCTCCGCTGTGCCGGCCACGGTGTCGACCACAGATCCGTTGAACGCCACCGGCTCGAACCGTGCGAGGCCGCGGGCCTCGATCTGGATGCCCTCGGCCTCGGCAATGCCATCCACGAATGCGGCGAGGTCAGCCTCTGCTTCTGTCAGGAGTGCCTCGTCGGTGTTGCGCAGGTCGACTGTGAGGGCAGCCGTGCCGGCAACGACGTTCACGAGGTTTGGCTGAAGGTCCAACCGACCGACCGTGGCGACCTGGCGACCTCCCATCCTGGTGGCGATGTCGCGCACGTGGACTGCAATGGCTGCAGCCGCCCAGCCGGCGTCATGGCGCAGATCCATGGGCGTGGTCCCGGCGTGGTTGGCCTGGCCCGTGATCGTGAACTCTGTCCACGAAATGCCCTGGACTCCCGTTACGGCCCCGATCGTGTGGCCTCCTGCCTCGAGTACGGAGCCCTGCTCAATGTGCAGTTCCACGAATGCACGCGGGGCTGGGCCCGGGCAGGGGTGGGGCCCCCGGTAGCCGATGCGGTCAAGTTCATCTCCGACGACGGACCCGTCGATTCCCTCGATGTCGAGGGCCTCCTCAAGGCCGAGGCCACCCACATAGACGAGGCTGCCGAGCATGTCCGGTGGGTACCTAGCACCCTCTTCGTCGGTGAAGAAGGCCACGGCAGTCGGATGCTCGGTCTCGACACCTGCATCGATGAGCGTCTCGATCACCTCGAGTCCGGCCAGCACCCCCAGGTTCCCGTCGTAGCGTCCGCCGGAGCGCACGGTGTCTATGTGACTGCCCGTCATGACAGCGGGGCCGTCGATGCGACCCGGGCGGGTGGCCACCACGTTGCCGATTCCGTCGATGCACACGTCAAGGCCCAGATCGCGCATCCAGGTGGTGACGAGGTCACGTCCCTCCCGGTCCTCGTCGGTCAGGGCCAACCTGCTGGAACCTCCACCGTCGATGGGACCGATGGTGGCCAGTTCGGCGAGTCGTCTCATCAGGCGGTCACCGTCAATGCGCAGGTGCCCGTGGGGATGGTTCATGCTGTACCTCCCGGGAACACGATGTCGGTTGGCCTTACAGGCACCCTCGGCAGGTCCAGGCCGGTGGCATTGCGGATGGCGGCCGCCACGGCAGCCGTGGACGAAATGGAGGGTGCCTCCCCAATTCCCTTGGCTCCAAAGGGCGCGCCCGGTTCGGCCTGCTCGATCAGGGCTGCAATCTCCACGTGGGGCATATCCAGTGCCGTCGGAACCAGGTAGTCGGTGAAGGAGGCGTTGCGGATTCGACCCTCCTGGACCAGAACCTCCTCCATCACCGCCAGGCCGACACCCTGGGCTGCACCGCCCTCGAGTTGGCCGACCGTCTGAAGGGGGTTGAGCACCCGGCCCACGTCCTGGGAGGTGGTCAGTTCCACCACCTTGACGAGCCCCAACTCCACGTCGACGTCGACGATGGCGCGGTGGGCTGAGAAGGCGAACGAGACATGTGCGTTCCCCTGGCCGTTCTCGTCGAGGGGCAGCGTGGGTACGTGCCGAAACACCACCGACGCCTCGATGGGTTCGGTTGTGGCCTTGGCCAGGTCGACCTCGAAGCCACCTGCCATGGAGACGACCCTTCCGTCGGCGATGACCAGGTCGTCGGCATCGACACCGTGCTCGGCAGCCAGGTGTTCAAGCAACTGGGCCCGTACCTGCCCACAGGCCTCCTGGATCGCACCACCCGACATCCAGGTCTGGCGGCTGGCTGATGTGGAGCCGGCGGACCCGATGCCAGCAGTGGAGGCCGGTAGCAGCACGACCTCGTCAACTCCGAGGACCTCACGCGCAATTTGCTGGGCGAGCGTCACGAACCCCTGGCCGACCTCGGCGCAGGCGCTGGTGATGGTGGCCACCCCGCCTGCCAACCGGCAAGAGGCCTCGCTGAAATCGTCAAAGCCCTCTGAGAACAACAGGTTCTTGAAACCGAGGGCAAAGGCCTCTCCCCGAACCACGTGCTCCGGATCGGCCGTTCGACCGGCACCGCCCGGAAGTTCCAGCGGATCGACGGCCATTGAGGCACCCGGCGGATGATCGGCGCAGGTCCTGATGACCTCGGCGACGGGTGCAGTTCCCTTGATGGTCTGGCCTGTGAGGAGTTCATCGCCGGGAACCAGGGCGTTTTGTAGGCGTAGCGCAACCGGATCCATCCCCAGCGCACCGGCCAGGCGGTCCATCTGGGCCTCGTGGGCGAAGCAGACCTGGACGGCTCCGAAGCCACGCATCGCCCCACACGGAGGGTTGTTGGTCCGCACAACCGCGCCGTCTATTTCAGCACTCGGCACCCGGTAGGGGCCTGCAGCAAAGCAGGTGGCGTTGGCGATTACGGCGCTGCTCGACGAGGCGTAGGCACCACCGTCCAAGATCAGGTGGGCTTCGACCCGGACTAAGGTGCCGTCTCTGTCTGCATGATGGCGGTACCACATCTGCGCCGGGTGTCTGTGCACGTGGCCGTGGAAGGACTCCTCGCGTGAGTAGACCATCTTCACCGGCCTGCCGGTGTGTCGCGCCAGCATGCAGAGGTGGACGTGGAGGCTGAGGTCCTCCCTGGCCCCGAATGCCCCACCCACCCCTGCGAGGGTGAGCCTCACCTTCTCGGGGTCAAGGCCCATGCAATCGGCAACCTGATCCCTGTCCGAGTGCAACCACTGGGTTGCCACATACAGATCGATGCTTCCATCGTCGGCCGGCACCGCCATGCCTGACTCAGGGCCCAGGAAGGCCTGGTCCTGCATCGCAACCTCGTAAGTGCCCTCCACCTGCACGTCTCCGACAACATCTTGGTTGCCGTGACGCAGGTGGATGCGTCTAACGAGGTTGCCGTCGGGATGGACCGGTTCGGCCTCTTCAACCGTCATCGGGTCGACGACGGGAACCAGTACCTCGTAGTCGACAACGATCGCCTCAAGTGCCATCCGGACGGCTTCGGGATGGTCGGCCGCCACGATGGCGACTGGCTCACCCTCGTAACGGACGACGTCACCGGCCAGTACGGGCTGGTCCCGATATTCGAGTCCAAAGACCTTCTGGCCGGGCACGTCGTCGCTGACCAAGACGGCGTGCACACCGGTGACGGCCACTGCGGTGGATATGTCCACCGACCTGATCCTTGCCGACGAGTGCGTGGAGCGGAGCGTGCCACCCCAGAGCATCCGGTCGTGGTGGAGGTCCGAGGAGAAGGCGAAGGCTCCCACCACCTTGGGTACGCCATCGGGCCTGGGGGCATTCTCACCGATGCGTGGGGCGACGATTCGCTCCGAGGTGGCCAGGTCGGTCATTTCGACCCTCCCCCACGGGTGGCGGCCAGATGAACGGCTTCGACCACCCGGCCGTAGCCCGTACATCGACAGAGGTTTCCGCTGATGGCCTCCCGCACAGCCAGCTCACTCGGATCAGGATCCGACTCCAGCAGGGATCCGATGGACACGATGAGACCCGGGGTGCAGAAACCGCACTGCACCGCTCCGGCGTCGACGAACGCCTGCTGCACGTGGCTGAGACCCCCGTCTCCGGAGAGCCCCTCGATGGTCGTGATCTGCCTGCCCACAGCCGTGGAGGCCAGCACCAGGCAGGAACACACCGTCTGTCCGTCGAGGAGGACCGTGCAGGATCCGCACTCGCCCTCCTCACAGGCGTTCTTGGACCCCGGCAGCCTGAGCCGCTCGCGCAGCACCCGTAGGAGGCTCTCTCCGGGGTGGGCATCGGCAACCTCATGGCTCTGGCCGTTCACCTCCAGAACGAACGGGTCCGTGCTCATGGCGACGACACCCGGTTCAGGACCCTCGTGAGGGATCGTTCTGCGAGGACCCGAACGGCATGGCGACGGTAGGCGGCTGAGCCACGATGGTCGTCGATCGGGTTGGCGGAACCGGCGACCAGTTCAGCGAATTCCCTGACTACTTCCGGCCCGGGCTGTACGCCGCTGTCCCAGTCGAGGTGGCCGCTCACATGGTCCTCGGCTTCCGAGGCCCGCAGAGGAATCGGCGAAACCGACCCCAGGGCCACCCTGATCCTGCGGGCGCTGCGGTCCACAAGCAGGGCCAGGGACGCAACCGAGATGACCATTGCGTTGCGCGTGCCGACCTTGCAGAACTCCTGGGGGCCGTCGAGTACCGGAACCCTCACGGCCTCGATCAACTCTCCGGGCATCAGGCAGGTCGCCTTGACACCGGTGATGAACTCGGTGACGGGCACCTCGCGGCTGGCTTCGGTCGAACGCAGTTCCAGCACGGCGTCGAGGGCGGCCAGCACGGGAATGCTGTCACCGGCGGGCGAGGCGGTTGCGATGTTTCCACCGAGGGTTGCGGCGTTGCGGATCTGTGGGGAGCCGACGGTGCGGGCGGCCTGGGCCAACGCCGGCACCAGCGCCGCAATCTCAGGTTCACAGATCTCGGCAAAGGTGACACCGGCGCCGAATCGCAATTCGTCTCCTGTGAGATGCCAGTCGGCGAGTTCGGGAATCCGGTCGAGGGCGACCACGTTTTCGACGCATCGACTGCCCCGGTTGACCTCGACCATGAGGTCGGTTCCGCCGGCAACGATGACCGAGTTGGGTTCTGCGGCCAGGGCAGCGCAGGCATCTTCGAGGGAGGTAGCAATGGTCACCGACACTCCGCCATGCTGTCGTCCGTTCAACATTTTGTCAACGCCATAGCTCGGGCTAACGTGGCTGTGTGTCAAGTCCGGTACATCCCCTCCTTGCAGCCATGGCCCCGGTCGCTGAGGCTCTAGGTGCACAACTGCTCGGACCCGACCAGCTCACCGATGCCGACCTGTCGCTGGTCTGGGAGAACGAGGTGGTTGGTGGCCTGCGCAGGCCTGACCTGCACAACGCCCTCGACGTCCTGATAACCGCCGCAGAAACCGACCTCGGGGTCAGCCGCAGGGACATGGACCGCACCCAGAAGCAGGCCGCTGTGACCCTCCTGAACGAATGGGGGGCCTTCACCCTCCGAAGATCCGTCGAAGACGTGGCCGATGCCCTGGGCGTGAGCCGTTTCACCGTCTACAACTACCTTGAGAGGGCTGACGCTACGTGAGCGACGCAATCGGGAGGCAGGCTCCCAACCGGACCGAGGGAAGTCGATCAGATCCCTAGGGGAATGCTCAAGCCGCCTTCGGGCGGATCATTTGAGCCACGTCGCTCAACAGTTCCCGACTGGCTTCGAGGGCAGGCGAGATGATGTTGATCAAGAAACAGTCCTCCAACCGAGCACTCCAGGTGGGTAACGAAACTTGGTCGGTCTTCAGTGATGTTGGAGAAGTCTGTGACATTGCTCATGGGGGATGACGGTAGGACTGGTAGGAGTGCAACCAACCGTGACTACCATCATTTCCCATGGTCGAAGATACGGCTAACGGCAACCACAGGACCACCCTGCCCGATGCGGTGGGCCTCGCCGAGGCGATCCGTGTAGGCGAGATGTCACCTGTAGAGGCGGTGCAGGGTGCCATTGACCGGATCGAAGCCCTCGACGGGCAACTCAACGCGGTCATCCACCGGCAATTCGAACAGGCCCTTGAGGTGGCTGACTCCCCCGACCTGCCCGACGGGCCGTTCAGGGGGGTACCGATGTTGATCAAGGACCTGTGGGCTGAGGAGGCGGGCCAGCCCCACCACGCGGGGATGAAGGGTCTCCGGGATGCTGGGCTGGTCGCCAGCCGCGACAACAACTTGGTGATCCGCTACAAGGAGGCCGGCTTCATAATCGTGGGGCGCACCAACACTCCCGAGCTTGGCTTGGTGGCTACGACTGAACCAGCCGCTTACGGGCCCAGCCGGAATCCATGGAACACCGACTTCGGTACGGGTGGCTCCTCGGGGGGATCGGCTGCTGCCGTGGCGTCGGGCATGGTTCCCGCTGCCAATGCAAGCGACGGGGGTGGTTCCATCCGTATCCCTGCAGCCATGTGTGGCCTGGTGGGCCTCAAGCCATCACGAGGAAGAATCTCGATGGGACCTCTCAAGGATGAATGGGGCGTGTCGGTTCAACACGTGGTGTGTAACACGATGCGAGACTGTGCCGGAATCCTGGACGTCACGGCGATCCCGTTTCTGGGTGATGGCGTGGTGGCCCCTGACCATGGTCGCCCCTATGCGGACAGGGTGGGTGAAGACCCGGGCCGCCTCCGGGTCGGCTTGCTCACCGAGAGTCTACGGACAGGAGTCCATCCCGACTGCGCGGAATCAGCCCGCAGGAGTGCTGACCTCCTTGAGGCCTTGGGCCACGACCTGATCGACTCCTACCCAGCGGCCCTTGACGGCCTTGAGGAACTCGGTTGGGCATTCAACGTGAACTGGGCGGTCAACGCGGTGCTGAGCCTCGAGCTCCTCGGCGATCGCCTGGGGCGATCCATCACCGAGGAAGACGTTGAACCGGGAACTTGGCTGCTGGCTCAACTGGGGACAGACCAATCGGCAACTGACTACGCGAAGGCACAGTCGGTCATGGCCACCTTTCGGAGGAACATGGCCACCTGGTGGGAGGAGGGCTTCGACCTACTTGTCACCCCCACAACGGCCCAACCACCGCCCAAGATTGGAGAGTTGACCCCCACCCACGAGGATCCACTACGCGCGTCACACCGGTCCTTGCCTTACGCCACCTTCACCTCACCATTCAACACGACCGGCCAGCCAGCCATCTCACTGCCGATGGGCTCGTCGGAGGGCCTACCCGTTGGCACCCAGTTGGTGGCTGGCTATGGCCGCGAGGACATCCTCATCTCCGTCGGATCACAGTTGGAGGCCGAGGCACGGTGGTCAAGAGAGAGATCTCCGATCCACGCCTGATCGCCAATCCTCAAGCGTCGAGAACCTGATGGGCCGCATCCTCGACCGAGACCACCGGCGGCTCAGTCGACCAGGGGAAGTTGATCCACTTGTCGGTGTGACACCACACGTACTCGCAGTCCACCACTGACTGGGGCTTTTGGTAGAGGACTGCCGAGCGAACCTCGCCGACCTTTGCCAGCGCAGTCTCCCGCACCAGGTTCAGGGTGTGACCCGTGTCGGCCACGTCGTCGGTGATCAGGATCTTTGCATCACCCAGGTCGACCCAGTCGACATACGGGGGCAACACGACCGGGATGTCGAGCCTCTCGTCGACCCCCGTGTAGTACTCGATGTTCATCACGTAGAGGTTCTTGACCGCCAGGGCGTATCCGAGGGACCCGGCCACGAACAAGCCGCCCCGGGCGATCGACAGGATCATGTCGGGCCGGTAACCGTCATCGGCAACCAGATGCGCCAACTCCCGCACGGCCACCCCGTACCGGGGCCAGTCCATCTCCTCGCGTCCGGCCACCCTCGTCTCCCATCTCCGTGGTGTCCGGGCACGCTAGCGGGTCCGGAGGGTTGGCAATCAGTCGTAGGTCGCCGCTATCCGCCAAGAGCCTCTCTCCAGAACCAGGAGGCGGGCCAGGCCGTCGTCGGACACCACCTGCAGGCTGACCCTGTGGCTGCGACGGAGCGGGTCCCACCACCGCTCATCGACCGGCCAGGGACCCGCCCAGGAGATCACCCCGCCCCCTGCTCCGCCCCCCTGACACACCCGGGCCGGTTCCGCCGAAACCACCCCCCGGCCATCGACAACCACCGGGTGGCCGTCGGCATCCACGACCTCCACGACGACTGGCTCCGGGTGCACCGCTGCAGGAGCAGGTGATGGAAGCACCCCCGGCCAGGGCGGGTCGTCTGAAGGTGGGGACACCGGCCCGATGGCTCCACCTGCCGATCCGTCAACAGGCCCCTCCGGAAACGGAACCAGGGTGAACTGCCCGGCCGGATCCCGCCCACCCCTCCACTCGGGCACCCCCACCGACCCGGGACCCAGCATGACGGCCACCCTGGACAGGGCCCTGCCCGCTCGTTCATCGGCCGCAGTGACCCCACCCCAGAACCCGACCTGGTGACTTCCGGCATGCACCACCTCCTCGGGGGTCAGGTCCAGACGCACCAGACCCGACGTGGGACGAACAGATGGTGGGCCGTGCAGCCATCCCTCGAGTTGCCAGCGAACCCGATCAGCCATGGCCCCGGCCCCAATGGCCCCCTCGTCACGCCACCTGCGGGCCAGCCGCTCACCGTGCCCGGTCTCGGCCTCGACGACCACACAGGTGCACGCCAGTCCCTGCCGGGCCAACCCATCGTGGAGTGACCCTGCCAACGAGCGGGCGGCAAAGGCCACCTGCTCGATCCGATCCACCGGTGGGTCCATGTCCATACCGACGGCCATGTCGGGCTGCTGGGCCACCATGTGGAGTTGACGGCTGTCGAGACCTGATGCCAGGAGTTGGGCAGCCATGCCCTCGGATCCGAATCGGGCTACCACGTCCTGCACCGGCAGGGCCGCCAAAGCTCCCAGGGTCGTGAGGCCAAGCCGTACCAGCACGTCGGCCAGGTCGGGGCGCTCCAGGACCGACACCGGAAGGGGAGCCAGGAAGGCCGGGGTTCCACCGGAAGGCACCACGACCATCTCCCCCATTGCAGATCGTGATGCCAGACCGGCGGCGAACGGACCATCGGCCACGCCTATACGACAACCCGGGTGGGTACCGGTTCCCAGCGTGTCATCAAGGGCCCTTTGCACCGTGGCGGCGGTGCTGCCCACCAGCGCCTCCTCACCACCGAAGAGTCGAACAGGACCCCGGACGGCGAAGGCACAGGTTCCCGGGTGTTGCACCTCGACCCACGGGGTGATGTTTGACAGTGCCACCACCACCGCCTCGAAACGACGGGCCTCGATCACCTCATCGCGCTCTAGGACCACCGCTTCAGGGCAGCGGGCCTGAGCACCGCGCCGACGCTGCCCCACCACCACCCCGGCAGACCGGGCAGTGACCGAGGCCGCCGCGACCCGGCCCGAGGCCAGGACCATCGCCGGATCCGACGGAGCCACCCCCAGGGCGGTGAGTGGCCAGTCGAGGCAGCAGACAACCAGGGTTCGAACCGGTTCCGTCACCCGCCGCCCAGTAACTCTGGGGCTGTCGGGCTTCCATCCGGGGAGGGCAGCATCATGACCACGCGGCGCTCCCGGGCAGCCGCCCTCCGGCCCGTGGCAACAACCTCGGCCCGCCTGAGGCGCAGGCGTCCATGGCCGCTCCCGTGGCCCTCCCACGAACCGTCGACAACCGTCAGCGTCAGGTCGAAGCGGTCAGGCCAGGGACCGTCACCGATCCGTATCAGTACAGATCCCCGTTCACGGACACGGGCCATCAGGCGCCTGACGGTTTCGGCACCCACACGGTGGTGTGGTGCAACCACCACCAGGTCAAGAGAGCCAACCAGGGTCCCGACCACGTCGCCCCATGCGGAAGGTTCAGGCGGTGACACGAGCGCCAGGCGTTCAAGGGCCACCCCGACCTCGCCAGCCGCCACCAGCCCAAGGTCGGGGTCGCCCACGACGGCCGCCCACGAACCCGCCGATGTCGCCCCGGCCATGAGGGCCATGGCCAGGGAACGGGCCCCGGGGCCGGAGACCCCGAGGCTGCTACCGCGCCTCAGGCCATCGGGAACCAGACCGGCCAGGGCAGGAAGGACCGGCAGCATGCGCTCCACCGCCAGGGTCGTTGGACTGGCATGCCGGGCGGCCTCAACCAGCGTGGGCACCGGGCGGAGGGTGACAGCCGGCGGAGCCGAATGGTCCTCAGGGGGCAGGTCGTCGAACGGCTCAGGTTCAGCGAGGAGAGAGGAGGGCAGGGCCACGCCCCAGTATCGAACATATGTTCGATTATTGCAAGCGCGTGGAGTTGAGAGGCTCAGCCTGCTATCAGGACCAGAGCGAAGACCGTGTAGGCAATCATCACCCCCAGCATCGGATACTGGCTACGCAGGGCAACCGCTGGCCTCCACTCCTCCACCGCCCGGTCGTGGGCTACCACCACGGCAACCAAGTGACCAACCACGATCGACCCCAACTGCACCCACCCCACAGCCGCGGTCGAGATAAGGGTCCAGTTGACGGCGTTGTCCACGGTTCCGAACAGGTCCCAGCCCCTACCCAGCGGGTCCGAAGCCTGGGCAACGAAGGCCTGACCCTCGAGCAACAACAGGGAGAAGTAGTGCGCCAGGTCGTAGCCGACGAGGATCGGAATGAGCGAGGTTCCGAACCTGGTAGCAAAACCCGGATCGCCCGTGATGCGCCCACCTGACCTGCAGGCCAGGTGGTAGGCGAGGCCCACCAGCGCTACAACCCACACCAGACCCACCGTGCTCACCACAGTCGCCTCCCAGTTGGCTCGACCAGCCATGAGGTCGCCCCAGACGCGGGTACGCGAGAAGCCATCAAAGGCGGTGCCACCCAGCGCAGCCAGGAGCACTGCCAACAAGGACGACGAAGGAGCAGTCTCGGCCACGCCGACAAACGGTGGCCTCACGTACAGTCGACCAGACCCGTCCCAACGGACCGGGGAGAGCGAGGCAAGGGCGTCAAAGAGCACCCCGAAACCTTCAGCCCTGCGGACCTCCTCCCAGCCCCACCGGCGCGACATCAACATGAGGCCAACCGTGTAGGCCAGCCCGAACCAGCCGATGACCCGGGGGCTGGCACCGTCGTGATAGGCCAACTCCAGCCAGTGGAAGATGCTTACCGGTACGAGCGCTGCCCAGCCCGAGGTGAGCCAACCCGGCGCCTCACGGCCGGAAGAACCGCTGACCAACCGACCCAGTGCCTCCCAGGGGCTGACCGCCCTCCACACCGGACCCAAGAGCACCGAGGCCACTGGAACCCCAACCCAGAAGATCACGTAGACCGACACCGGGGAGGCGTTTGAGACCGCGTCATCAGCCCCGACCAGACCCGCTGCCAACACCACTAGGAACACGACCAGAACCACCGCCCTGAACACCCCCACCAGGAAGCGAACGGCCCCTTCGACCGAGGACCCCACTCTGAGCCCCGCCGACATGCTCCTCAGGCGGGGATGGTGCCAGAGCAGGCCCAGGGCGGCGAAGGAAAGCACGAGAGCCACGGCCGCACCCCATGCCGCCTGCCACTCAGGAACAGGCAGGTCGCTTCGACCTCCGACACCGTGGGCCAACACCATGGGGAACATCACGAGACAGTGAGCTCAAAGAGCTTGAACCCAGCTCCGTGCAACTCGCCCTCGAAGACCCCGGCTATGTCAACCTCTACCAGCAGGACCGCTGGCATGCCCTCATGCACAGGCACCTTCAGGTCGTACACATGCAGGTGCACGTCATCGGCAACGTTGCTCCTCACAGTGATCTCGACCAGGTCACCGACGGAGGCCTCGAATCGGTATATCCCACCGGCAACCTTTCCACCCTCGACGTCTACCTCGAACCGGACATCGGGCTGGACCGCTGGCTTGCCCCCCGTGACCTCCACCATGGCCATGGCGCCGATGGCACTCCCGTCAACGTGGTAGTCCCTGTGGTCGTTTGACGAGAGCGTGACCATGACCGTGTGGCTACCGTCGGTCAGGCCCGTTACGTGGTAGTTGGTCTCGGCAATCATTGCCACGGACGCGCCGTCGACGGCTACATGTACGTGACCCTGTCCGAGACGATGGTCAGCAGGTGGATTGGCTGGTACCAACTCCAGGCCCAGGACTCCTATGTCCAACATGATCCCACCCAATCCGTCGGCTTCGGCAACGAGCGACACCCCGGGTCGAGATGACAGGTCGGTTAGGTCGATGGGCATTCCATGCTGGTGGCTGCCGTGGCCATGGTCGCCCATGTCTTTGTCGGACACCTCATGGTCCGCCATCTCCATGGTCGCCATCACCCCGGCCATGGTCGTGGCCGGCTCGATCAGCTCCTCTTCTACTCCTGTGGCATCAGATCCACATGCGGTCAGGGCTGTAGCAAGTGCCAGCAGCACGACCGCGTACTTACGCGGTTTCATCGGTGGCTCCTCTTGTCGGTTGTCGTCTGGAACGTGTGTCAGACAACAACCGGAGGGCCGCGACGCCCGACCGAAAGCACGACGGGTACCACGACAATTGTGGCCAGGGCCGGCAGCCGTGGTTCCGCTGAAGATTCCGTTCCAGGCCGGTGAAGGACATAGAGGAACTCAACAAGAACAGAGCCAGCTTTCACCAACCAGACGAGAAGCGCCGCCACGGGCACCTGGAGAGCCAGCCCCAGGAAGATCGCGGGCTCCCCAAGCAGTTCCGCCAGGCTGACACCGCCGGCCAGGAACTCAATGGCTTCCTGGACGGAGAACACAAGGGCCTGAACCGCCGCCAACCTGAGGATGCCCGGCCTCGTGTCGGAACCGGCGGCACGCACCCCGGCGACTGCCAGCCACACCAGCACAACCACACCTGCGAGGCCCACCAGTGGACCAGTCACGGGCAGGTAGCCGTGCGACCTGCCCACATTCAGCGTGATTGAGTCGGGGTGGGTCCACAGGTAGGCGATCGAATGAGCCATCAGCGCGCCGGGCAGCGCAAGCAGGAGGGTCGCGAGGCGACGGAGACCGGTCACGGCTCCCAACCTACCGATCATGGTGACCCTGCCAACCGGGACGAAGGCCACGTAGCGTGCTGTCGTATCCATGCGTGCATGGCGATCCCCGATGCGACCCCGGCATTGATGGACCTGGTTGAACCGAACTGGGAGATGGAACACACCATCGACACGGCATCCCTCGCCGCATCGGAGAGACCGGGTCCCTCCTGACCGAAGAGAAGCACGCACCGCTCAGGCAGGTCGACCCCCTCAATGGGAACCGAACCGGCAAGGTTGTCGATGCCGATGAGCGGCAGGCCCTCCCCCGCCACCCACTCGAGCAGGTCCCCGATGTCGGGATGGTGGAAGACGTGCTGGTAGCGGTCGGTGACCATCGCCCCACGACGGTTCCAGCGGCGCCTACCGACTATGTGGACCCCCGAGACGAGGAAGGCGTTGGCGTTGCGCACCACCGTCCCAATGTTCATGTCGTGTTCCCAGTTCTCGATCGCCACGTGGAACGGATGCCTCCGGCTATCCAGGTCGGCCACGATGGCATCAACGGTCCAGTAGCGGTACCTGTCGACGACGTTCCTGCGGTCACCGACTGCCAGGAGTTCCGGATCCAGGCGGTCGTCGTCGGGCCAGGGTTCGGGGTGAGGGCCGACACCGACCTCGTCCATGGGATCTCTCTGAATTCCCTAGTCGGCGATTGCCTGATTGACCAGGGTCCGCAGGTCCCAGCGCAGGGAGATGTGGGTGCCTGATGGAACCAGTTGCGTAAGGAATACGGCGCTTATCTCCTCGACCGGGTCCACCCAGAAGGCGGTGCTGGCCAGACCACCCCAGGAACACTCACCCTCGGTGGCGTGGACGCGCCCGGCGACCGCGTCGTCCACGACGGCGAAGCCCAGGCCGAAGCCGACACCGTCGAAGAACCCCTCGTGGTAGAGAGGATCGCCGTACGCCGTGAGGTCGACACCACCGGGAAGGTGGTTGCGCATCATCAGGTCAAGCGTGCGTGGGCCGATGATGCGGCCACCGTCGGACATCCCGCCGGCAAGGAGCATCTGGCAGAACCGGTGGTAGTCGGCCATAGTTGAGACGAGGCCGCCGCCTCCGCTGCTCCAACCGGGCGAGCGGAAGGCACTGGTAGCCGGCGCGTCGAGCAGTTCCGGGGCGAGGGCCCCGGGATTAGGTGCGTAGCAGGCAGCGAAGCGGTCGATGTTCCCGTCTGCGACTCCGAAAGACGTGTCCGGCATGCCGACCGGATCCAGGATGTTGCACTGCAGGTAGTCAGCAAGGGACATGCCGGACACGACCTCTACGACCCTGCCAAGCACGTCGGTGGCCATGGAGTACGACCAGCGCGACCCGGGCTGGTGGCGTAGCGGTAGGCCGGCGAGGGATTCGATCACCGTTTCGAGGCCACCTGAGAAGTTGAGGACGTCCATGCCGGAGTTTCGGTAGATCTCATCGACCGTGTGCTGCTGGAGGAACGAGTAGGTGAGGCCGGCGGTGTGTGTCAGGAGATGGGCGATGGTTATCGGTCGCTCGGCCGGAACGGTCTCAGGATCGTCAGCCGTACCCCCGACGAATACCTCCATGCTTCCAAACGATGGCAGAAACCTGGACAAGGGGTCCCTGAGGCGCAACTTCCCGGCCTCGGCCAACTGCATGACCGCAACCGAGGTGATCGGCTTGGTCATGGAGTAGAAGCGCCAGAGGGTGTCGTCGGCCACCGGGGTGCCAGCCTCCCGGTCCGCGAAGCCTGCCATGGACCGCAGGGCGACCTTTCCCCGCCTTGCGACGAGCACGTCGGTTCCGACCATCAGGTCATCGTCCACAAAGCGTCGTGCGAATGCCTCCACCCTGTCGAGTCGATCCGGATCGAAACCCAGTTCGGCAGGCGGGGTGACGGTGATCTGGGTCATGGGTTGCCCCTCTGGTGGTGTGGCCGTAACGGCGGACCAGCCGGCTGGTTCAGCCGGCGTCGCCTGTCAACTCCTCGTCGCTCGGCACCTCTACGCCCTCTACGTAATAGGTGTAGAGGCTGGCGATCACGTCTGCGATCCCGTCGCCATCCGAGCCAGCGGAAGGGTCGGCCAACTCGACTGTTACGACATTGGCGTTCATGTGGAGCCGGGAGATTCCGCCGCGCTCGAACAGGCGTCGGGCCAGTTCGTGTGCAGGCTCATCACCAGAGATCTCCTGGTCTGCAGTGAAGCGCTCGTGGCCCATTCCGGTGAGGCTGCGGTTCATCTCGAACCTCAGCACCCCGGTCCTGGAGGAGGGCCTTTCGACGACGGTTATCGGTTGTCCCATGGCGGCGACAGGCTAGCGGTCGTCGACCGTGCGACCGTTGTCGGCGTTGACGGCGTGGCCGAGTTCCTGGTCCAACTTGTAGAGGGGCGCCGCTACCGCAATCGACACCAGGGCCAGGACCGAGTGAACCGCCTTGAACGCCGCGCCGTGGTCGGCGAACAGGATCCCGGTGCCACGCACAGCCCAGAACGTGATCGTCCAGATGCAGAACACCGCCACAAGGCGTGTCGACCCGATGCTCCGCCAGCGCCCGCCGAGGGCCGACACCGAGAGCAGCGCGAAGCCCAGGAATACGACTGCAAGCAGGATCCGCCAGATGCGACCCGACGAGGTGAGTTGGTCGTCGGCGATGAGGTTTCGGGTCCTGCCGACCCACACCACCGCAGTCCATGCGACGAGAACCCAGAGAAGACCCCTCACCTTCTTCACGGCAGGAGACGCTAGCCACGCTACGGCGGGATCAAACATGGACACCGGTTGGGGTAGCCCTCAGTCGAAGAGTTGTGGGTGGGATCCGGCGGGCCGTCGGCGCGGTTCACCCAGAGCTGGAAGGCCGTCCATGAACGACCATGACCGGCGATGGAAGCTCGTTGCACCCCGATCCATGAGCGCCGACCGGTGGGCCGGATTCGGGTAACCCTTCCCCTCGGCGAACCCGTAGCCGGGGAACAGGCCGTCGGCCTCCCGCATGAGCCGGTCCCTCGTCACCTTTGCAACAACCGACGCTGCGGCAATCGAGAGCGATGTCGCATCGCCACCGACAATGGTCTCTGCTATCCCGCCGCCGACGAAGTCCCACCTGCCGTCCAGCAGCACCCTGTCGGGAACCACGCCAAGGCTGTCAAGGGCCCGGCGGGCTGCCAGGCGCTGTGCATCCGACATCCCCAGGTCGTCACACTCGTCGTTGGTTGCGTGACCGACACCCCACGCCTCGGCCCAGGCCGCTACCCGGTCGTAGAGCGCCTCCCTCTCAGGTTCGTTGAGCATCTTGGAATCGCGTACGCCCATGATCCGGCGGGTCCTGTTGGGCGCGACCGCACAGACCGTGAGAGGACCGGCCCACGCCCCCTTCCCGACCTCGTCCATGCCGACCACCACCCCGTGACCCTCCGCCCAGAGGGACCTCTCGACAGACATACCGGGTGCCCTACCCCGAAGCGCCGCTCGCATCCGCCTTCGCCGGGCCATGGGTGGCCAAGGCCTTCCTCAGCCGACCTCGGGACGGGCACGACGGGCCATCAGGTCGACCCAGACCTCGAGGGGTGGCCTGCCATGCTCGAAGACCTCCCTGACCCCGGTGGCTATCGGCACCTCCACACCTGCCGATGCCGCCAGCGAGCAGACGGCACCGGCCGCCGGAACGCCCTCGGCAACCTGGTTCATATCGGCCAGCACCTCGACCGGGTCAAGCCCCCGACCCACCTGCTCCCCGACCCAGCGGTTGCGGCTCTGGGGGCTGATGCATGTGGCGAGCAGGTCGCCCATCCCGGCAAGGCCTGCGAGGGTGCGCGGATCACCACCGAGCGCCTCACCGAGGCGTGTCATCTCGGCCAGCCCCCGGTTGATGAGCGCCGCCCTGGCGTTGTCTCCCGCATCCAGGCCCTCGGCCATGCCGGAGGCGAGGGCGATCACGTTCTTGACTGCACCACCGATCTCGCAGCCCACCAGGTCATCGTTGGTGTAGACGCGGAGGCTGTCTGACGCCAGCAGGCCCTGGAGACGGTGGGTGGTGGCCGTGTCGGTGCTGGCCACCACCATGGCAGCCGACTTGCCGACCAGGATCTCCTTTGCCAGGTTCGGGCCGGTCAGGACCCCCACCGGTCGGTCCGACAACACCTCGGCGACAACCTGGCTCATCCGCAGTCGGGACCCCTGCTCGAAGCCCTTTGCAAGGCTCAGGACCGGCACAACGGGTGCCAGGTGTGCAGCAGCATCGGAAAGGACGGAACGAAAGCCGTGCGTGGGTACGGCAACCAGGACGATGTCGGCTCCGCCGACCGCATTTCCAATATCCGATGTCGCCTGGAGCGAGGGCGCCAGGTCGAAGCCGGACAGGTAGCGGGGGTTGCCCCTTCCCGAGGCAACGTCGGAGGCAAGTTCGGGATCCCGGGCCCACAGAACCGTAGGTACCACCGGAGCCAGCAGGGAGGCGACGGTCGTCCCCCACGAACCGGCGCCGAGGACGGCGACCCTGTCTGCCATGGGGGCCACACTACGCGACGGCCCTACAATCCGGCCCATGCCCGGTCCGGTCGCCGTCCTCATCCCCGTCAAGGCGTTCAACGGCGCCAAGGCACGCCTCGCACCCGTCCTTGACCCGACAGGCCGGGCCAACCTGGCGCGCAGCATGGCCGAGACCGTCATTGCAGCCGCGTCCCCCCTACCTGTGACCGTCGTCTGCGACTGCAACGAGGTCGACGAGTGGGCACGCTCGATGGGAGCCGACGTGGTTCGGGTAACCGAGCCGGGCCTCACCGCTGCCGTGGAGGCCGGGGTCGATGCACTCGCGCTCGCCGGCTTCGGGACGGTCATGGTGGCCCACGGCGACCTGCCCCTGGCAACGGACCTGAGCCACTGCATCGGCTTCGACGGCATCACGCTCGTTCCGGACCGCCACCACGACGGCACACCTGTCGCGGTGGTACCGACAGGTGTCGGGTTCAGGTTCGCCTACGGACCGGGTTCCTTCGCCGCCCACGTCGCCGAGGCGGAGCGACTGGACCTTCCCTGGCGGAGCCTTCCCGATGCGCGCCTCGGCTGGGACGTTGATGAGCCGGCAGACCTGGATCATTCGGTGATCGCCGTCGACCGACAGGTGGCGGGCACAGCATGACCCCGGGATCCACCCCTGCCCGGGCACTCGCCGTAGGCGCCCACCCTGACGACATTGAACTCTTCGCCGGGGCGACGCTGGCCACCTGGGCTGCCTCAGGTTGCGTGGTCCACCACCTGGTCTGCACAGATGGCTCCAGGGGAACCTGGGACCCCGCCGTCGACACAGCAGCGCTCGTAGCCACAAGACAGGAGGAACAACGCCAGGCCGCACGGATCCTGGGAGCCACCGGAGAGGTCGTGTTCCTCGACAAGGTCGACGGCGAACTCGACTCCAGCCGTGAAACCGCCCACGAGGTGGCTGCCTGGATCCGCAGAATCCGACCAGATGTGGTCCTGGGCCACGATCCGTGGCGGCGCTGGCGCCTGCACCCCGACCACAGGGCCGCCGGCTTCCTCGTCACCGATGGCGTGGTGGCCGCCCGTGACCCGCACTTCCTGACCGACCTGGGAGTGGCACACCATCGGCCGGACATGCTGTTGCTGTTCGACACGGAGGAACCGGACCATCCGGTGGAGCTCACCGAGGCTGCGGCCAGCACAAAGGTCGAGGCCGTGCTGGCCCACAGGAGCCAACTTCTCTCAACCATGTCGATCCCCGACGATGACGACGGATCGGCCGAATCTGCCTTCCGGGACCGGACAATGTCCGACCTGGCCGAGATGGGCGGTCGCTTCGGCATGCCACTGGCCGAGGGCTTCCGCAGCGTGGGTGGCCTCTAACCCCGGGTCAGCACCCCACTGCCAATAGATCATCAATCAGGGCCGCCAACTCGACCGGCCGGCTCCCCTGGATGCTGTGACCGGCACCCTCCACGGTTGTGACAACTGCCTGAGGGCAGCGGTTGAGAAACTCCCGGGTATCGGCGTCATCCACCACGCTCCAGGAGCCGGCCAGCCACAGGCGCACCGGACAGGAGACCTGCCCCAACTTGTCCCAGAGTCCATCGAACGCTGAAGAGCCGTCCTCATCGGTCATCTTCCAACCGCGCATCGGGTCCCACCTCCACACCCAGCGCCCATCAGGCAATTCCCGTGCATTGTGGAGAAGACCCCTAACAAGGGACTCCTCGGTCCGGTGCGGGTTGTGTCCGACCGTGTACGCGAGCATCGCCTCGAAGTCATCAAAGTCGTCGGGCCCGGACATGAAGTCGATGATTGACTCGGACTTGTCACGGTCCGTTCCCGGTGTCATGTCCACGATGCCGAGCCTGCGAACCAGATCGGGCCGGTCCGCTGCCAGACACAGGGCGGTAAGCCCACCCAGCGACATGCCCACCACGGCCTCAGCCCCCGGAGCCCACTCCTCTACCGCTTCGGCAACAACCTCGACCATTGCACCCGGTCGGTAGTCATGGTCAGGCCGCCAGTCCGACTGGCCGTGTCCCGGAAGGTCGATCGCCACCAGCGGAATTCCGAGGGCAAGGGCGACTGTGTCCCAGGTGTGGGCGTTCTGGGCTCCTCCGTGCAGCAGCACCAGTTCGGGTGGCGCGGCTCCCCAACGGAGCCCTCTGACGGTCAGCCCATCGGAGCACGACATCGAGCACCGCTCTACGGCCGGCGGACCGGTCCAGTCCAAACCCGCCTCGGCAGCATTGTCGACGAGCATCCGGAACTCGTCGTAACCGGTCACCTCCGACCCCGCCGGCCGGCCCCTCTACCCGCACCGGTTGACGGCTCCCAGCGGAACTTCCTGACTGCGACAAGTGCACCAGCCAGGCCCCACACCCCCATCCGCAGGAGCAGCCAGGGCTTGTACGCCGATGCCTCCTCAAAGGGGTCGAAGGCTGCGAAGAAGGCGTCGGCGAAGGCCTTCAGGGGAAAGACGTCACCCAGCAGGTCCAGCCATGCCGGCGGATCGTTTCGCACGGAGATGAACACGTTGGAGACAAAGGCCACCGGGAGAAGGGTGGCGTTTGCCAGCGCAGGTGCCGACTGTCCTGATGGAGCCATCGCAGCGAGGGCCAGACCCAGAAGGGAGAACGACGCAACGCCGACCACGAAGGTGGTCACCGCGGGCAACACATTGGCCATCTCCATCTCGATTCCGTAAAGCAGGAACCCGACACTCAACATGAGCAGAGCACCCGCGGCGGCGATGACGACACCGGAGCCGACCACGCCAGCCATATAGATCCACCTGGGGAGCGGGGTGCCCCTGATCCGCTTCAGGACCCCCTCGTCGCGGTAGATCGCCACACCGATCCCGATGTTGGTGTAGGTGGCCGATACAGCGGCAAACACCGCCAGGCCGGGTGCGTAGAACTGGGCTGCATCCACCTCGACACCCGAGGCGATGTCGATTCCGTCGAACAGCGCACCGAAGAGCACGAGAAAGATGAGCGGGAACACAAGCGTGAAGAAGGCGGAGACCGGCGTACGTGTGAACAGGCGGTTCTGGTATCCGACCTGCCTCCACAGCAGCACCACCGCCGATGGCACCTCCACCTCATGTGCCTCCCACTCAGACATCTCCGGCCCCCGTGCCACTGCCTTCGCCGATGAGATCCAGATAGACGTCCTCAAGCGTGGGCGTGGTCACCTCAAGACCCTCCAGGCGTCCACCCCGGTCGAGGGCCCATCTGGTCAGCAGGTTGAGGTCGGCGGTGGGCTCCTCCGTGCAGACCTCCAACACCCCGTTCTTCACCGATGCCCTACCGGCCAGACCCCCGAGCAGGTCCACCACCGGACCAGAGGTGGCGTTTCCGTCGGGGAACCGAAAGCGGATCATGGTTTCGCTGTCGGCACTACCCCGGAGCTCGGCAGGCGTGTCCTCGGCGACGATCCGGCCCTCGACCACCACCGCCACCCTGTCTGCAAGTACCTGCACCTCGTCCATGTAGTGGCTAGTTAGGAGGATGGTCGTTCCGAGGGCCTTGAGGCCCTCGATCATCTCCCATGCGTGCCGGCGCGCCGAGGGGTCAAAACCGGTGGTGGGCTCATCCAGGAAGAGCACCTCAGGATCACCGATGAGGCCCAACGCCAGATCCACCCTGCGCTTCTGTCCGCCTGACAACTGGTGGGTGCGGCGGTCTCCGAGGCCGGTGAGACCCACCAGAGCCAGCACCTCGTCCACCGGTCGGCGACGCGAGTAGCAGGCGCCGTAGTGGACGAGCGCCTCGGACACCGTCAGCTCGCGCTCGATCCCGGCCTCCTGAAGGACGATGCCGATTCGGTCCCGGTACTCCTGCCCCGCAGTTCCCGGATCCCTGCCCAGAACGCTCACATCTCCCCCGTCGCGGGTCCGGTGTCCCTCGAGGATCTCCACAACCGTCGACTTGCCAGCCCCGTTCGGCCCGAGGAGCGCGAACACCTCGCCCTTTTCAACGGTGAACGAGAGGCCGTCCACGGCCTTCACGGGCCCGTACGACTTGGCGAGGTCGGTGACGGTGACTACGGGCACGGCCGGACCCTATCGGCCTCCCCGCGTCAGGTCGTGACCGGGTGCACCCACCTGCAAGACTCCGTGTCCATGGAAACTGTCAGCTTCGTGGACATGGCCGATGGAACCCGCGAGGACTACGAATTGATCTTCGCCGAGGTGGCAGCCCACAGGGCACGACACCTGGCCGACCAGGTCATGGGCACACTCAGGTCGATGAGGGGGCCTACCTTCGGCTACCGGATCGACCGCTACAGGCACTCCCTGCAGAGCGCCACCCGGACACTTCGGAACGGTGAACCCGACGAGATGGTGGTCGCCGCCCTGTTCCACGACATCGCTGATCCGGTAGCCCCTGAGAACCACAGCGCCGTGGCCGCAGAGATCCTCAAGCCCTACGTGGATGAACGCACCCACTGGATCATCAGGCACCACGGCCTGTTCCAGGGCTACTACTACTTCCATCACCTCGGCGGTGATCGTGACGCCCGTGACGTCGTGAGGGAACACAGGTGGTTCGACGACTGTGCGGCCTTCTGCGCCGAATACGACCAGAACTGCTTCGATCCCGACTACGACGACATGGCCCTCGAGGAGTTTGACCCGCTGGTCAGAGAGGTGTTCGGCCGGTACACCCGCTTCCCGATGGTCGACCTGGCCTGAACCCGCCTAGCTCGAACCCTCCTCGGCGGCCAGGTCGGGATCAAGCAGGGCCAGCAGTCCCGGGAACCCATCGACCGCTCGCAGGGCCCTGTCGAAGTACCAGAAACCCAGCAGGCTCACGGCCATGCCGACCGGCCAGCCGACAACGGCCCGGATCACCACGTAGCCGTCAGCCGACGTCTGGTTGAACAACCAGATATCCCACGCAGAGGTCAGGAATTGGTAGAGCCCGAGGGCAACCGTCAACCTTGAAACGACCCGCAGGTAGACCGGATGGGCCATGGTCTCCGCATCGAGGGGAATCGCCAAGTGCAACACCCTTCCCAGGAAGGGCCTGCCGACGACGGCCGTTCCGACGAGGGCTGCCCCGATCAAAGCCTTTGTGCCGATCCCGATGCCGAAGTAGACGGCCTCCGAGTCGGTGAGGATCCCGACCACACCCCGAACGACCAGGTAGACGACGAGTGTCGGCAGGTACCAACCCACTCCCTCACCCCGGCGGTGGCGTGAGACGGCCGCCTTCACGCTCCAGGTTGTGGCCCCCAGGACCGCCCAGCCGAGGCCGGCGAGGCGGTTCAGGAGCACGAACGCCACGATCGGCATGATCGAGTCGATCGTCCGGGCCCGCTGGGCGCGTGGCCCAGCTGGGTCTGGTGTTGCCGGTTCCTCCATCACCCCATCATGGCAGCAGGTCGACTGCTACGGGTGTGCGCTCAAGAGGGGCTATTGGCTCCATCTGAGCGGGCTGTCCACATCCAGCCCATTGTCGCAACCGTGCCAGCAGCGTCGTAACCCGCATCACCCGGCCACCAGACCCACGACGCTCCGGGCCCGTGTGGCGGATCAACGAGGACCCGTGCCTGGACGGGCTCTGCGCCCCGACGGGCTGCCTCCAGGACTTCGCCTGCCGAGGTGAACTCCGATAGGAGTTGGAGCATCGAGATCGTCGGGCTGATCATTGTCAACTCGCTGGTATCCCAGCGGTCGAGTGCCTCGGCCGGGCGCTCCCAGCCAACCTCCACCGCCTCACGGCCGTCGGCTACCGGTTCCAGGCTTGTGCCCGGTCGGGTCACGAAGAAGTAGGTGTCGTAGCGCTTGTTCGAACCCGGTGGGGTCACCCAGCGGGAAATGGGCACAATCCCGGAGAGGTCCAGACCGCCACCCGCCTCGGCAACAGCATCCACAAAGGCGACCTCACCCCGCTCGACCTCGCCACGACGCTCCAGCAACCGGTCAGCACCGGTTCCGATCAGCATGCCCACCTCTTCGAGGGTCTCACGCGAAACCGCCACCCGGTGCCCATTGCTGCCACCGGCGGTGTCTGGAATCAACCCGGAGCCGCCCTCGGCGTGACCGATCAGGATGGGATCCCAGGCAGGGTCAGAGTCCGAGTCCTCCACCCGTCCACCAGGGAACACGGTGTGGTCGGCAACGAACGACGACGTCGCGCTGCGACGCATCATCACCACCTGGAGGTCAGGCCTGTCATCAACGATCAGGACGGTCGCTGCAGGCCAAATAGGTACACCGTCGCCCGGCAGGTCGGCTGGTGGGACTGTGGCTGGCAGGCGGGTCATGGCCCGGTGACCGTACCCGCCAGACCCGAGCTTCCCGTTTCCGCACGATCCCGGGCCCCATAGGGTGCCCTGATGGCAGAAGACACCTGGAAGCCGAAGCCGCCTCCGACGCGGCCAGGTGGTGCCGACCTGCTGGCGGGCCTCAGCGTCGCCCTGCTCCTCATTCCCCAGTCGATGGCCTACGCCGAGTTAGCGGGCCTGCCGCCACATATTGGACTGTTTGCAGCAGCCCTGCCCCCGATCCTGGCATCACTGGCGGCATCGTCTCCCTACCTCCAGACGGGACCAGTGGCGCTCACGAGCCTCCTGACACTTGGTGGGCTCGCCGAGCTGGCCGAGCCGGGTTCGGTCGACTACGTGGAGTTGGCTGCACTGCTGGCACTCATCGTGGGCCTGACCCGCCTGGCCCTCGGCCTCTTCCGCCTCGGCGTGGTCGCATACCTCATGAGCGAACCGGTACTTTCGGGCTTCACGTCGGGTGCGGCGATCCTCATCCTGTCGTCACAACTCCCCAAGGCATTCGGGGTTGATGCCCCCGATGGTGGGGTGCTTGAACGTGCGTGGTGGTCGCTGACGAGTCCCAGCGACTGGAGGGTCGGAGCCATCGTGATAGCGGCGGTCACGGTCGTGTTGATACTTGGTGGTCGGAGACTCCACCGCCTGTTCCCCAGCGCACTCGTTGCGGTAGTGGGCGGTGTCACCTTCAGCAGGATCGCCGGGTATGAGGGACCGGTGGTGGGGTCGGTACGAACCGGCTTCCCTGATATCGGTCTGGACCTGCCGTGGGGCTCGACCGGCTCACTTGTTGTCGCCGGGGTGGTCATTGCCCTTGTGGGCTTCGCCGAACCGGCCTCGATCTCGAGGATGTTCGCTACAACTGACCGCCAACCATGGAGTGCGGACCGTGAGTTCATCAGCCAGGGTCTGGCAAACGTGGCTGCCAGCCTGTCAGGAGCGTTCCCCGTCGGAGGCTCCTTATCCAGGTCGTCACTGAACCGCCTGGCCGGTGCCAGGAGCCGCTGGTCGGGCCTCATCACCGGGGTTGTCGTACTGGCCTTCCTGCCGTTCGCAGACGTCCTGGAACTACTGCCACGGGCCACGCTCGGAGGTGTGGTCATCGCAGCGGTGGTTGGCCTGGTCCAGCCCCTGAAACTGGTTGACACGATCCGCCGCTCAACGGCGCAGGGCCTGGTGGCGTGGGGAACCTTTGCCGCCACCCTCGCACTGGCGCCGCGCGTGGAGCGGGGGGTGATCGTCGGCATCGGGTTGTCGCTGGCCCTGCACCTCTGGAGGGAACTCCACGTTGATGTTCCAAGGCACCGAGAGGAGAACACCCTCTGTCTGGACACCCGGGGTGTTCTCTGGTTCGTAACCGCTTCCCGTCTGGAACAGCTCGTGCTGGACGCCCTTGTCGAGGAACCCGATATCGACGGCCTCCGTATCGACCTCGGAGGCTGTGGTCGGGTCGACTACACGGCTGCCACGACGATTCGCAGGCTTGCCGAAGATGCCCGGGCGGCAGGGTTGAACGTCAGGGTGACCAGCGTGCCCGCGAATGTGGCCGGCTACCTGAGCGAGTTCTCGTAGTCCATTGAGGTGACGGGCGAACTACTCGTACCTGGTCCCAGATTCGCGCATCACGTCGACCCAGCGGGCACCGGCATCGGGTGACAGTTCACCGGGCGTGTAGGTGACCTCATGCAACCTCCCCGTGTAACGAAAGGGGCCGTGGCGCTCGAAGACGTCCCATGAGACCGGTGACCGCCGGTCGATCCCGACGTCGATTCCCTCGAACGGTGCCATCGACGTGAGTTGAGACAATCCCGGTGATTTGGCAACGACACCACCGTCAAGCAGGAGGGTGGCGTTCCATACCAGCGAACCGGGAGCCTCCACCCTGAGCATGACGGTAGAGGGTCCTGGTGGCATCGGTCCTCCGTCTGCCACGGTCATCACCCCGTAGCCGTTGTGGGCATGGAAGAGCCTTCCGTCCTCGACGTAGATCGAGTAGCCCCCGCCCTGCCCGCCGTGTGCGACTAGCACGCCTTCGTCAACCGAACCGTGCTCGACGGACACCGCGACAGTGAACGACCTCAGGTTGACCAACTGCTGCGACCGGAAGCGCTCGAGTGTCGGCTGACCCGATCTCAGCGTCACGGGCTCCGCCAGTACAGCCTCCCACGGTGGACGCACGATATAGGCCAACCCGGTTCCCTCGTCGAGTGGGAACACCTGGTTGGCCCAGGCGGCCGCCTCCCACGCCTCCTGCAACTCACCGAGAACTTCGGGATGCTCCCCAGCCAGGTTGTTGGACTCGGTTGGATCGTCGGAGAGCTTGTGGAGCTCCCAGTCGTCGTCGTCAAACGGCGTACGGGGTTGGTGGCAGGTGACGGCCGACCAGCCGTCCCTGTAGTAGCCGCGGTGGCCCACCTGCTCGTAGTACTGCTCCGGGTGGGTGGACGGTGCTGCACCGTCAGCAATCGTCGACACAAAGCTGGCCCCAGCCGGCTCAGGCGCGTCCATGGTGGTGTCGGGCATCTCCACGCCGGCCATCTCGAACACGGTCGGCATCAGATCGGTCACATGCTGGTACTGGGTGCGTAGCCCACCGCCGTCCGGAAGGCCACTCCCCCTGGAGATGACGAACGGCACCTGATGGCCGCCCTGATGGGTGTTGACCTTGTAGAGGCGGAACGGCGTTCCGGAGGCCATCCCCCAACCCATCGGATAGTGCGGAAGGGTCTGCGGTCCACCCATCAGGTCCATGCGTGAGTGGTCCACTTGGATGTCATCGAGCGGTGAATCGCCACGGCTGTGGGCCATGAGCGTCCGGAAGTAGGAGGAGGTTCCGTTCTGTTGGCCCTCTCGCGAACCACCGTTGTCGGACGTGAACACCACGATCGTGTTGTCCCACTCGCCCATCGCCACCAGTTCGGCCCTGAGTCGTCCGAAGTTCTGGTCCACGTTGTCGACCATCGCCGCATACAACTCCTGGTAGCGGGCGAATAGTTCCTGCTGCATTTCGGTGAGGTCGCCCCATGCCTCGACCCCGTGGCCTGCCTCGCTGTTGCGGGGGGGCAGAACCGCTCCTTCAGGGACAACACCCAGACCCAGCTGGCGCTCGAAGCGGGTGCGACGAACCTCATCCCAGCCCTGCTCGTAGAGGCCCCTGTACTTCTCAGCATCGACGGCCTTCACCTGAAGTGGTGCATGCACCGCCGCATGGGAGTAGTAGAGGAACCACGGCTTGGTCGGGTGGCCTGAACGGACCCCACGAACCATCTCGAGGGCGCGGTCGGTGAGGTCGTCAGTGAAGTAGTACCCCTCGGGGTATCCGTCGACCTCGACGACATGGTTGTCCTCGTAGAGACGGTGTGGCTGGTGAAGGTTGGTGAAGCCATCCAGGATCCCGTAGAAGCGGTCAAATCCCTGCTGGCATGGCCATGAGCGCCGTGGACCTGCCTCGGTAAGGCTGGAGTCCTTGCACAGGTGCCACTTGCCGACCATGAGCGTGGACCAACCGGCATCGCGGAGCACCCCGGCCATGGTCACGGCATTCGAACGCAGTTCCATGGCGAAGCCCGGAAAGCCGGGGTCACGGTGGCAGACGGTCGCCACACCCGCCATGTGGTGGTTCAGGCCGGTGAGCAGGGACGCCCGGGTCGGGGAGCACATCGGGTTGACGTGGAAGTTGGTGTACCGCAGGCCCTCTCCGGCCAACTGGTCGAGGTTGGGGGTGTCGATCTCGGATCCGTACGAGCCGAGGTCGGCAAACCCGAGGTCGTCACACAGCACCACGATCACGTTCGGCGAGCCTGCAGGCGGTACGGGTTGATCGGGCCACCACGGGGTGGATGTGGCGTGTGTACGACCCACCTCGCCCTCAAAGCCAGCGTAGGCCCTGACCTCTTCCACGTCGCTCATCTGATGATCCTCATCGGGTGTTGGTCAGCATCGGTGCCGGTCTCAGTCTCGGGCGAACCTACCCCGCGGCTGTGGAGCCGGGACAGGTGTGCCACGACAAGCAGCAGCAGCCCGCACACCCCGGCCAGCACGACGATCGCTCCCCCGAACCCTGCACCAGTGTCACCCACCCAGCCGACCACGAGGGGGCCCGTGACCCCACCGATCTCGGATACAGCGAACCACATGCCAAACGCGAGACCCATGTTTGCCGGACCCACGGCCCGACAGTCCATGAGCATGACGATTGTCAGTGGGATCAGAGCCGACCTGACTCCCATCACCGCCACCGGCAATGGATCAACGGAGGTGGGAAGCACGATCAATGCAACCAGACCGAAGACGATGACCAGCAAGATGACGGCCAAGAACCGCGGTAGGCGGTCCCGGCTGGCCCGGCGCGGCAGGAGCAACGAAGCACCAATGCCGACCACTCCGCCGAGCGCAGTCCAGTTGGCCGCTGCCATGGCCGAAAAACCACTGTGGCTTCGCAGGATGCTCGGCAGCCAGCCTCCCAGCCCGTGGACGATGAAGAACACACCCACCCCGAACACCAGGATCGCCCGAACCTCGGGCTCGGCCAGCAGCGACCGGGCCCCGCCTGTCTCTACAGCGTGTTCCAGAACCTCCATCGGCGGCGGGCTGTGTCGGGAGACGAGCATCCAGCAGGCTGCGGCCACCACCATCGCACCTGTCTCGATGGCGATGGTTGTGCGCCATGACCCAGTCAGGGGCATCAGTACGGAGTTGGAGAGTACAAGGGTCGCCATGCCTCCAAGAGCGGGAGCCGTGTTGTATGCGCCGACGGCAAACCGGCGTTCACGCACATCGCTGAACCAGGTGCTCACCACCTTCGGTGCGCCGGCAGAAACCAGCGGTCCGCCCACACCGAACAGTGCAATCGCCAGCCAGAAACCAGCAAGGCCGGTAGCCGTCACTCGGGCCAGGCCACTGACGACTATCACGACGGCTCCGAGGGTGAGCGAGCGACGCAGGCCGAGGCGATCCACCAGACGGCCCGCCGGTG
>Ga0208411_1000010_pt1 | contig 147643 bp, 163 predicted proteins | sample ETN01SmetaG_4_FD_185793 | JGI IMG/M metagenome (GOLD analysis project Ga0208411, IMG submission 185793) | Marine microbial and viral communities from oxygen minimum zone, Eastern Pacific Ocean - ETNP2014F12-01SV261 (SPAdes) (version 2) | ecosystem: Environmental > Aquatic > Marine > Oceanic ... | reverse complement strand
ATTTTACGAGACACACACAATGCATTAGAAGAGGAAATGAAATCTCTTGAGAAATCAAAGAGAGAGACCGCAGTAAAGATTAGAGAGGCAGCTGACCATGGAGATCTTAAAGAAAATGCGGAATATCATGCTGCCAGAGAGAAGCAAAGTTTAATAGTATATAAAATACAATTGATGCAGTCTTATGCACCATTCAGACTTATTGGAGATAGCGATATTGGAGTTGAAGAGGTAGGCTTTGGAAATAAGGTCGCAGTCCTTGAAGAAGGAAAAGATGAGGCTGAAGACTATTATTTATTAGGCCCTATCGAATCTGAATTGGATTTATATCCATTGACTGTTAGTTATAAGTCACCTTTTTTTCAAGCTATAGTTGGAAAAAAAATTGATGAAGATTTTACGCTTGAGATTCAAGGTGAAGATATAAAGTTTACAATTAAAGCAATTGAAAAGATTACTGCAGAATAAATAGATATCTTAGTGTAAATTCTAGGAAGAGTGTCAATATAATGTATGGGGGTGCATTGTTTCTTAAGTTTCCATCTATATACATAAGAAGTGCTATTATGATTGCTTTTTGGGCAGGAATTAGCATGGGAACGCATGTTGCATTTACTACTGCGTTTGGTTTTCCAATCAGTAAAACATACTCTCCTTACATACAAACTCATGGTTATCTTCAGCTTATGGGTTGGGTTGGTTTGTTTGTTATGGGTATTTCAATTCATTTCCTTCCTAGGTTAGCCAATTTTCATAATCTCAATAAAGCGCTTGTGAGATTTATTTATATCTTCATGATATTTGGCCTTTCTAGTCGATACTTGTTTCATTCAATTTTACCATATCTAACTGAATCAACCTGGTATCCTATAATTGGTTCAGTTGTGGTGTTATCAAGTATCTTGGTTTTATTGAGCATTATTCTTTATATGTGGTTCTTATTTTCAATTGTATCAATAATGAAACCTGAATTAGCATCTCCAAACAGAGACATCCGGTATTTTTTAATAATGAATATTTTAGGATGGATTATTTATGGATTAGGAACAGTTATTTTACTAACAACGATGGTATTAAACCACCATATCTCCTTAAACCATGAATATCATTTATTTTTAGTTGATTTATTTATTCACTTTACAATTTTTCCTATTTGTATTGGTGTAGGATTAAGAGTAATTCCATTATTTCTAAGATTAAAAACTATTCAATGGGATGTAAAGAGGTTCAGCCTAATCTATTTAGTTATTGTTGTAACAATTTTCAATTTAAAGTTTCAGGTGCTTGGAGATTTCTTAAATAATATTCAGAATGTTGATATCCTCATTTATGTATTATCTATTATCAAAGATTCTCTTATTATATGGTTTATTTTTAAGATAAATATTTTCTCCAAGATTCGTTTCCCATGGAATAGTAGTCTAATAAAGAATAATTCTTCCCAACCTGGAAAAAATTATGGAGACTTTGGTCCATTTCAAGGTCTTGTCCGATCTGCATTTGTTTGGTTAGCCATTGGATTGATTATTGATATGATAGCTCAGATAGGATTTTTATTTGAGATTCCAACAGATATCAGGTTAGATGGAATTCGTCATATGTGGCTTGCAGGATTTGTATCATTATTAATTATGGGACTAGGACTAAGAATGGTTCCTCCAATGACCGGGATTAGAAGAGAGATCAATCCAAGAAAAATTTTTTGGTTAACAGTGATTATGAATATATCAGTTCTCTTTAGAACATTATATCTTATTGTTCCGAGATATATATTAAGTATAATTCCTAATGGAGGGGGTATAGCAATGCAGCTTTTTGGATTGTCTGGAATATTCTTTTTATTTGGATTAGCAATTTTTTACTATCTATTAAAGCCAATGCTAAAAGCTAATTAGAAATCTTCGTAAGGTCATTTTCTTGCATTGCAGATTTAAAGAGATTTTTTCCTTCAAGTAATTTTGTACCATTAACATAGCTATAATATTTTCTACATTCACAAGATAGATATTCAATATCAATAGGTTGAAATGGTCGTTTTGATTCTGGCCAGTATCTTTTTTGTAGTTCAATCATTTTTTCACATGTTTCTTGATGATTTTTTAATCCAAGATGTTTCTGTAATCGATCTAAATAGGCAATTGCACCAATCCCAGTTGGAACATGGCTTGCTGGATTAATGATATCCGGTCTAAACCAAGCCAAATCAATAATAGCCATAAAAATAGGAAAATCATTTTCCATTTTAAAAAGAGCATTAATAGAATTAGTAGCTTTGATTACATTTCCTTTTGATTCTATAATAATTTCAGCTAGTGATTCTTTAATTTTTGGAAATAATTGTACTGCTGCATCTAATCGAGAATACTCTTTTCCCTCCCAATGTATAGGTTCAACAGGGTAAGCGGTAAGATTACACCAGGAATCAAAGGATTTTAATGTGACCAGTAAATCTTTTGGTTTTAATAATATATCTGAAGACAGTTTATCCAATATTTTTTGTTTATTGCACCAACGAGCAAAGAATAATGCATGAATCAACATTGGTAAATCTTTTTCCGAATCTTTAGCAAAAGCTATAATGGCTTTACTACTACGATCATCTTCTCGGAATACATTTAAGAATCGACCTTTCTGAAGAATAATATCATCTGTCCATGGATATGCATCACCACTTTCTCTTGCTAGTCTAATTTTTTCTCGTTCACGGCAAAAATCAAAAAAAGCGGATACAGGGTCATTCAGTTTTAATCCATCAAGTGCATTAGTATAGGGATTATTAGCTTTATTCATCAGGTTATTTTCTTGCATTAAGCATTAAATATAGACCAATGCTTACAAATATTATATTTGATAGCCATGCGCCTAAAAAAGGCGATAATACACCAGCATAACCAAGAGATTGACCAAATTTCAAAATAATAACATAAGCAAATATGGTTGCTAGACTTAATCCTCCTCCAAATGCTAATGTTGTATTAGATCTAAAAACTGATAAAGGAATTCCACAAAATATTACAATAAGACTAATGAAAGAGTATGCAAGCTTGTAATGTAAGTCTACTTCCCATTTTAGCGTATTAACACCATTACTCTTTAAGGTTGCAATTTGACCTTTAAGTTCATTGTAAGAGCGTTCTTCTGATGATCCGCTTGTTTGGGTGATATCTTCAGGAGAAAAATTTAAGCTCAATAGAGAATCTTCATTAGATCTTGCAAGGATAGTTTCATACCCCATTTCATCAAATTCTCTGATAGAAAAATTTCTTAAATTCCATTGTGATTTTTCTGTATTCCAGATACCTTTTTTGGCATCAATTCTTTTCTGCATTTTTCCATCACTCATTTCCATCAGATTTAGATTCACTATGACTTGATTCATGTTATTATATTTATCAATTGCAATTAATTGACTTCCATTTTTCTGGAAATAAACATTATCATAAACAGACTTATCCTTACGCTTGCTTTTGTTTTTCTGTAGATAATTTTTCTTTATTTCATTTTGTATCTTATTATTTTTTATAACGACAGTATTATCAAAAAAGAAAGATCCAATACTTAATAGTAGTCCCAGAAATAATACAGGAATCGATAACCTATAAAGACTTAATCCGGATGATTTCAAAACAAGCCATTCTTTTTTTTGTACCATCATACCATAAGTAAATACGGATGCTACAAGGCAGGTAACAGGAATAGTAACGCTAATCATAGAGGGGATAGCAGCCATATAGTAGTCAATTAAGATAGAAGTTGTCACTTCGTTATCGATAAACTTATTTAAGTTCTCAAAAATATCAACAATGAGTGATATTAATGTAAAGAATAAAGATACAAATAGAAATGTGATCGAAAATTCTCTAAGAATATAATAGTCAATTTTTTTCATTATATTCTTAACTTACTTAATCATGGATTTAATTAATAATTTTTTTGCAAATTTATCAAATTTCCTTTGGGGAAATTTTGGAGTAGCCAATTTGGTAATTGGTGGGGGTATATTCTTTTTATTTTATTCTAAATTAACTCCATTTAGATACTTCAAACATGCTTTTGACATATTGCTCGGTAAATACGACGATCCTGATGATGAAGGTCAAATTTCACACTTCCAGGCACTCTCTACAGCGCTATCTAGTACAGTAGGAATAGGCAATATTGCTGGAGTAGCAGTTGCCATATCTTTAGGAGGACCTGGAGCATTATTTTGGATGTGGGTTAGTGCCATAGTAGGGATGGCAACTAAATTTTTTACATGCTCTCTTAGTATTATGTTTAGAGGATATGACTCTGATGGCGAATTACAGGGTGGACCGATGTATGTTATTGAGCAAGGAATGGGTAAGAAATTCAAATTTTTATCCTATTGGTTTAGCATTGCTGGTCTTGTAGGCTGTCTATCTTTGTTGCAAGTAAATCAGTTAACTCAAATTCTTTCAGATCAATTGACTAAGATAAATCCAGAAATTAGTACAGGAATTTCACTTGATTTAACAATAGGAATTATTATTGCTCTAATAGTATCAGCAGTTATTTTTGGAGGATTAAAACGTATTGCAGATGTAGCATCCAAAGTTGTACCATTTATGGTACTTATCTATCTTTTCGCTGGATTATTTATAGTATTTTCAAATATTTCATTAGTGCCATCCATTTTTAATTTAATTGTTACTAGTGCTTTTAATGGAAGTTCTGTTGCTGGCGGTTTTGTAGGAACAGCAGTGGTTATTAGCCAAGGATTTAGAAGAGCAGCATTTTCAAATGAAGCTGGGATGGGTACAGAAGTTATGGCTATTGGAGCATCAAAAAATAACGAACCTATTAGATCGGGTTTGGTTGCAATGATTGGTCCACTTATTGACACGATTATTGTATGTACTATTACTGGAATTGTTATCTTGTTGTCGGGAGACTGGATGTCTGGAGAATTTTCTGGTGTAACTTTAACCCAGAAATCATTTGCAAATCATCTTGGTATTGTAGGCGACTTTATTTTGATTTTTTCAGTAGCAACATTCACGCTATCAACAATGTTCGGTTATTCATATTATGGATGTAAATGTGCATCCTATTTGTTTGGAGCAGGTTCAAAATTCTATTATAGAATCTTCTATGTAATGAGTCTTGTTTTAGGTTCTGTTTTATCTTTAGATTTAGCAGTAAATATTGTAGATGCTATGTTTGCTTTAATGGCTTTTCCAACTATGATTTCAGCCATTTACTTATCGCCATATATCAAAAAAGAGGCAAAGAAATATTTTGAAACTGTTTAGAGGGGGAATTGTAATATGAAAAAGATTTATATATTTGATATGGATGGGACATTAACTCCATCAAGGAGAGAAATGACTCCTGACTTTGAAGAATTCTTTTCGATGTGGGCAAATACACACACTTTCTTTCTTGTTAGTGGAAGTAACCTGGAAAAAATTAAAGAACAAGTTCCTCAGTATATTCTAGATTTATCCGAAGGAGTATTTACATGTGGAGGTAATCAATTATGGTTGAATGGAAAGTTATCATATAATCACGAGTTTAAACCTTCAGATGATTTATTATCTTTCTTAAAAGAGCAATTAGAAAATAGTAAGTATCCATTGAGAGCTGGGAATCATATTGAAGATAGAGGTTCAATGTTAAATTTCAGTGTTATTGGTAGAGATTGTTCTTTAGAAGAGAGAATAAATTATTTTGAATATGATTTAAAGACTCAAGAAAGAGCAAATATTGCTAATGAGATTATCAATAGATGGGCAAATATTGATGCAGTGATAGGTGGCCAGATATCTATTGATATTACACCTAAAGGTATGAATAAATCACAAGTTTTAAATGAGGTTAAGAAATTTTATGCTAATGAAGAGTATATTTTCATAGGCGATAGAACCATGGAAGGTGGAAATGACTACCCACTAGCAAAGATAATGCATGATACAGAAAATTGTTCTGTTTATCAGGCTGGAGAACCTTCTGCCGAAGATGGTTACAAGGACACTCAAAAAATATTAGAAGAATTAAGTGATAAATAAAGATATCAAAGACTATAGACAGCTTTTTTCAGAAGAGTTTAATAAGCTACAAGAACTAGAAATACCTTCATACCTTTATGATCCCATTAAACATATAATAAAATCTGAAGGAAAAAGATTAAGACCTTTTATTGTTCAGTTTTTAGGTGATTTATTTAATAATGATTCCGACGACACAATGAACGCTGCTATGGGAGTAGAATTATTACATAATTTTACATTAGTGCATGATGATATTATGGATGAAGATGATTTAAGACACAATGTTGTCACTATTCATAAAAAATGGGACAATGCTCATGCAGTACTAGCAGGAGATGGTTTAGGAGCTCTTGGACCACTTTTTATTGGAAAAATAAAAAAGAATACTTTAGATATCCTTATAAGATATAATGAAGTTATACTAGAAATATGTGAAGGTCAGGCATATGATATGGAATTTGAATCAAGAGATACTTCTGTTGATGAGTATCTATTGATGAGTGCAAAAAAAACAGGTTCTTTATTTGAATTTTGTTTTGAAGTATCTTCTTTAATTAGTGATGATTATTTAGAATTCAAATCTCAACTCAAAGAATTTGGAAGAAATCTTGGTATCATCTTTCAGATACAGGATGATATATTAGAAATGTCAACCTCTTCAGAGAATATGGGGAAAAGGACAAGCTCTGATATTAAACGAAAGAAGAAGACAATTTTATCTAGCATGGCATTAGATCATGATAAGGAAAAATGGACTAGTCTTCAATCCAAGATAGAAGATTTTTCGCTAGAAGAAAAAAAATCAATGCTTAAAGATTACTATAGCAACTCTGGCATTATTGATAGATCAAATGAAATATTATTAAATCTTGAGAAAAAGTGTAAAGATATAATTAAATTGTTACCTGATACAATTCATAATGATATGAATGATTTATTAAATATTATTGCAAAGAGAAAGAATTAAAATGCACAAGGAAATTCAAAGTTTTCCATCTCAAATATCTCAAGCTATAAATGACACTAAAAGTTTATCTATTAATTTAGATAAAATTCATAGGGTCGTAATTGCAGGTATGGGAGGTTCTGCTATTGCTGGATTAATTATGAAAGATATTTCTCCTCATTTGGAAATTATAGTAGAAAGAAATTATTTTCCAAATGCTATCATCGATGAAGATACCTTGTTAATTATATGTTCTTATTCTGGAAATACAGAAGAGACTCTCTCTTATTATAATCACGCATCAAGCTTGACAGAAAATATTTTTGGAATAACATCTGGGGGGAAACTTTTAGAATTGCTAAAAAATGATAATCATAATCACTGTCTTTTGCCTAAGGGTTATCCACCAAGATCTATTCTTGGATATGCTCTAACAGTATTAATAAAATTATTAGATGAAGATGAACTGCTTGATCTTGTTAATATTGATTTACTTCAAGAATATTCTGATAGCTTCTCTACCGAAGATAGCGAAGTCTACAAAATAGCTCATAAAATTCACTCTACTTTCCCGGTTATTATTACTGAAGAAGATTTATCTTCGATTGGTTATCGTTTAAAGTCTCAGCTTAATGAGAATAGTAAGATATTATCTTATAACGTTACTTTGCCAGAAATGAATCATAATGATATTGTCGGATGGGAAAATAAAAAAATTGATAATAGTTTTTTCTCTTTACTCTGGATCGATATTAGTTGGCCTGCAAATATTAAACGAATGGATATTACAAAAGATATCTTGAGAAATAAGATTTCATCGAGTCATCATATTGAGATTCCATCTGATATTAAAAATGATTTAAGCGGTCTATTCTACTTAATTAATTACATTGATTGGTTGAGTTATTGGTGCGGAAAATTAAATAATGTTGATATTGATGCAGTAAAATCAATCGATATTCTTAAAAAAGAATTAGCTTAGATTTTTTTCAAAGCTAGAACTGAATTGTGTCCACCAAATCCGAAAGAATTACTTAGAGTAATGTTTACATTTGATTCTATACTTTTATTTGGAACATAATTTAAATCACAATCAGGATCAGGCGTTTCATAATTGATGGTAGGAGGGATAATTCCATCCTTCATGGCATACATACAGGCAATTACTTCAATTGCACCTGTAGCACCTAACATATGGCCTGTCATTGACTTGGTAGAACTAACCAATAAGTTATGTGCATTATCTTCTCCAAAAACTTTTTTGATGGCCTGAGTTTCTAGCATATCATTGTAATGGGTAGAAGTGCCATGTGCATTAATATAGCTTACATCATCTTTATTAATTTTTCCATCTTCTAGTGCTAATTCAATAGCCTTGATAGCACCTACACTATCATTGTGAGGTTGAGTAATATGATATGCATCGTTTGTAATTCCATAACCTACAATTTCAGCTAAAATATTTGCACCTCTTTTTTCTGCACTATCTAAAGACTCTAAAACAAGCATCGCTGATCCTTCAGACATAATGAAGCCATCTCTATTTTTATCAAAAGGTCTCGATGCTCCTTCAGGATTTTCATTATTTTTTGATAAAGCTTTCATATTTGAAAATCCAGACAAGGTTAAAGGAGTTACTCCTCCTTCAGCACCTCCGCATACCATTGCATGTATTTGATTTGACTGGATTAATCTGTAAGCCATTCCTATGGCGTCGCTAGCAGAAGAACATGCAGTAGAAAGAGAAAAATTTGGTCCATGAAATCCATATTTAATAGCGATTTGACCACCCGCAATATTTGGAATCATCTTTGGTATAAAATGAGGAGAAACACCTCTTTGACCTTTCTTTGTAAGCTTAGTTTGTTCTTCTTCTAAGGTGTTCATACCACCTACGCCAGTCCCTAGAATTACACCTACATTTGAAGAGTCAAGACCAGAGCTTTTAATTGCTTGATCTGCAGCTATCATAGCAAACATAGTATAGCGATCAAGTTTTCTAGATTCTTTATGATCAAAAAAATTTAGAGGGTCAAAATCAGGGATTTCTCCAGCAATTTTAACGTTGAAATTTTCTGTATCAAAACTTTGAATCAGTCTAATACCTGATTTTCCATCAATAAGATTATTCCAAAGATCTTTGGATGATAATCCGAGAGGAGAAATACTGCCTTCTCCAGTAATGACAACTCTATTTGACAAGATTATTCAGCGTGATTGTTAACGTAGTCAAATGCAGCACCAACAGTCGTGATTTTTTCTGCATCTTCATCTGGAATTTCTAAATCAAACTCTTCTTCAAATTCCATAATCAATTCTACGGTATCTAATGAATCTGCACCTAAATCATCGAGAAAGCTTGCTTCAGGAACTACTCTTGATTCATCAACACCTAATTTATCTACAATAATATTCTTTACTTTATCATTTGATGACATAATATTTACTCCTATCTAGTTTAACGATATCCCACCATCTATATAAAATGTTTGTCCAGTAATATAACTGGCTTCATCCGAAGATAAAAACAAAATCATTTTACCAATATCTTCTGGTTTTCCAAATTTTTTCAATGGTATTCTATCTAAGTAATCATTTTTTACTGTATCTGTTAAATCTGATATCATATCTGTTTCAATTACTCCTGGAGCAATACAATTAACAGTGATATTTCTTAGACCTACTTCTTTAGCAAGGGACTTTGTAAATGCTAGTAATCCTCCTTTAGATGCAGAGTAATTACTCTGTCCTTTATTACCATCTGTTCCTGATATAGAAGAGATATTAATAATTCTACCATTTTTATTCTTGATCATATCTTTTAATAAAATTTTTGTTAAATAAAATGGTCCATTTAAGTTCACATCTAGGACTTTATGCCATTCCTCTTTTTTCATTCTCAATAAAATATTATCCATATGGATTCCAGCATTATTGACTAATATATCAATAGCATCAGCATTCTTCTTTGCAAAATGATATAACTCTTCTATGGAATTTTCATTTGATATGTCACAACAGAAGGGAAGAATATTCTCAATATCTTCAATAGACTTAAGAGATTCTTTGGATGTAGCTACTCCAATAACTTTCATTCCATTTTTTGCAAGCATCATGGCAATTGTTCTACCAATACCTCTAGAAGCCCCTGTCACTAATGCTGTTTTATTTGAATAATTAAACATGTAAATATCTTTCTATATCATTATAACTATTAAAACTAGAAATATGCAATGATTCATCTATTTTTTTGATGATTCCTGATAAAACTTTTTTAGGTCCTATCTCGATAAAATTACTATTTATTTTACTTAATTCTTGAATACTCTCAAACCATAGCACAGGACTATCAATTTGCTCAATTAATGCTTTTTTAATCTCATTTGGATCAGATTTTAGCACCGCATCATAATTTGATACAATGGGTATGCTAGATTCATTAAACACTGCATTAGATATAACCTCTTTTAGTTGAGGTTTTGCATCTGACATTAATTTCGAATGAAATGCACCACTAACAGGGAGAGGAATAATGCGTTTTGCTCCATAATTTTTTAGCGATTCTGAAACAGAGTGAATAGAATCTGCTGATCCTGATATAACAATTTGTTGACTTGAGTTGATATTAGCAACTTGAGTGTCTGTGCCCATACAAATTTCAGCTATTTTCTCCTGATCCATTCCAATTACGGCACTCATTTTACCTTCATTATTCTTTTCACATTCATGCATTGCTTTTGCACGAATACTGACAATCTTAAGCCCTGTTTCGAAGGAATAAGTATTATTTGCATATAAAGCAGAAAACTCGCCAAGGCTGTGTCCAGCAACAACTTCAGGTGTATGATCATTTTCTTTTATTATATCAAAAAGAATACAAGAATAAATATAAATTGCCACTTGGGCATGGTTGGTTTTTCTTAGAACGCTTTCATTGTCATCAAACATAATCTTAGAGATATCATAACCAAGAATCTCGTTTGATAAGTCAATTTTATTTGTAGCTATCTTAGAGTGCTGATAAAGATTTAATCCCATTCCAGGACGATGAGAACCTTGCCCCGAAAAGATAAAACAACTGCCCATTAGTTCTGATCGACAGGTTTTCCTTTGTAGTACAGGATTCCGTCATGATAGTATGCATGATGCGGTAGATGTTCTTCTCCAGTATTTTTACACGTAACGGTATGTACTAAAGAAGACTTATAGTGAGTTCTTCTTTTCTTCGATCTTGTCTTTGACTGTCTTTTCTTAGGTAACATTTTCTTTCCTTAACTATGGGCAATATAAACAAATAAATCTTTGGAATAAAATAATTTTTATAATTCTATTTTATCTACCCAGCAATCATATCCTAGTTGATTTTTAATATCATTTGCAGTCATAGAAGCGTCCTCTCTAGATAAAAAGCTTCCATATCTGACTCGGTATTTTAATTTATCATTTGAGTCATTTTTTTGAATGAAAGCCTCAAAATTCGAATTATTTAATATTTTGACCACTTCTTGTGCATCTGCAAAACTAGCTTTTGCTGCAACCTGTATTGTAAAATAGGTATTATTTTTTTGTTTTTCTTCTTTATCTAATATTTGAGACTTTTTAACTGGTACATTTTTTTCTAGAATAGTATCAAGCCATTTATCATTTACTTCTTGGGTATAGATTGTAGAAAAAGATAAAAACAGTAATAAATAATATTTAATCATTGAAAAAGAATTCTATTTCTTTGTGAGCATTTTCGGTGCTATCTGATCCATGTGTAGCGTTCATAGATATATCAGTACCATATTTCTGCCTAATAGTTCCAATATTTGCTTTCTGAGAATCTGTTGCACCCATTAGATTTCTCCATTCAACAACAGCGTCTTCTTTTTCTAGTTTCATTACATGACATTCATATGATGTCATAAATTCGACTAGTTCACCAAAGAAAGATTTATCCTTGTGAATATCATAGAAGGCGCAAGCCTGTTTATTTGAAAGATGTAGAGTTTTTTCTTCAACAATATCAAATCCGTTGTCTAAAATATCCTTTCTGATATCTTCAAGGCAACCTTTTTTCATTGCATCAGGTTTAATAATTGCAAGTGTATTCTTCATATTTTTCCCCCTATAAGTGATTTCATTGTAATGCCAATATCAGATACAGTATTTGCAACTGATATTCCACATTCTTTTAATATTCTAATTTTAGCCTCAGCTGTTTCAGATCCCTCTGAGATTATTGCTCCAGCATGACCCATTCTTTTTCCTTTTGGGGCAGTCTGACCAGCTATAAAAGATACTACAGGTTTATCTAAATTGTCTTTAACCCATCTTGCAGCATCATTTTCCATGTTTCCACCGATTTCACCAATCATCACAATACCTTTTGTGTCATCATCTTGTTGAAAGTGTTTTAATATTTCTATCATACTTGATCCAATAACTGGATCTCCACCAATACCTACTGCAGTTGTAATTCCTAACCCAACATTAACCACTTGATCGATAGCCTCATATGTTAATGTTCCAGATCTTGATAATATTCCTATAGATCCTTTTTTGCATATAAATCCCGGCGTAATTCCAATCTTGGATTCTTCTGCTGTAATTAAGCCAGGACAGTTTGGTCCAATAAGAGTGCTAGAAGATTTATCAAGCATATTTTTAACCGTTACCATGTCTCTAGTAGGAATACCTTCAGATATACAGACTATTAGTTCAATATTTTCTTGAATTGCTTCCATAATTGCTGTTGCTGCAAATCTTGGAGGTACAAAAATAACGGTAGCATCAATTTGAAATTCTTTTTTTGCATCCTCAATAGAATTAAACACAGGCAAGTTTTTTGTGGTTGCCTTCTGGCCACCTTTACCCGGTGTAACACCACACACAATTTTTGAGCCATATTCAATCATTTGTTCTGCATGAAATAACCCCTCTGATCCTGTAATTCCTTGAACTAATATATTTGTATCTTTATTTAATAGAATTGACATATTATTTTACTATCTCCACAGCTTTTGTTGCAGCTTCATTAATTGTTTCTGCACTTATTATTTCAATGTCAGATTCATCAAGTATCTTTTTAGCTAATTTTGCATTAGTTCCTTGTAGTCTCACAACAACAACAACATCTAATTCTAATTCTTTAACTGCTTGTATAACACCATTAGCGACTCTATCGCATCTTACAATTCCACCGAATATATTAATTAAGATTGATTTAACATTTTTATCCGATAAAATAATTTTAAAACCATTTTTAATCGTTTCTACGTTTGCAGCTCCACCTACATCTAAGAAGTTTGCAGGTTCACCTCCACAATGCTTTATTATATCCATTGTAGCCATTGCTAATCCTGCACCGTTAACCATACAACCTACATTGCCATCTAGCTTGATATAATTTAATCCATACTCAGCAGCTTTAAGCTCTAATGGATCTTCTTCTGACTTGTCATGATAAGAAGCAATTTCAGGGTGTCTAAATAGGGAGTTAGAATCAATGTCCACTTTTGCATCAAGAGCTATAATTTCTTTGTTGGTTGTTGATACCAAAGGATTTATTTCTAAAAGGGAACAGTCTGATTCAATATAACATTTATACAGGTCTTTGAACATCTGCCCTACATTTTCAAATTTTTCAAGCGATAAAGATGCAATAATTTCTTTTACTGCACTATCTAGAGCATTAGGTGAGTCATCAATCCATGCTTTAATAATTTGTTCAGGATTATTTTCTGCTACTTCTTCAATATCCACACCACCTTCACTAGAAACTATAAACACATCAGAATTTTTAGATCTATCAAAGGTAATAGCAAAATAGTATTCTTTTTCAATATCTAAAGCTTCTGTAATAAGAATTTTATTGACCATTTTGCCTTCTGGGCCTGTTTGGTGAGTAATTAAATTCATTCCTAAAATTGTATTAGCAGCATCTTGAGCATCTTCAAAAGTAGGGCAGTATTTAACTCCACCACCTTTTCCTCGACCTCCAGCATGAATTTGAGCTTTGACGATTACAGCTTCGCTGTTAAAGTCAGCCTGTACTTTTTTAATAGTACTATCAATATCTCTGCTATTGTCAATAGCATAACCTTCCTGGATAGGAACATTAAACTTTTTAAGAATTTCTTTAGCTTGATATTCGTGAATTTTCATATTAATCCATATAAGGATAACGGTAATCCTTAGGTGGCTCAAATGTTTCTTTAATTGTCCTTGGTGAAGTCCATCTTAGAAGATTAAGCATAGATCCACCTTTATCATTTGTACCGGAAGCTCGACTACCTCCAAAAGGTTGTTGTCCTACAACAGCACCAGTTGGTTTATCATTTATATAGAAATTACCAGCTGCAAATCTTAGTGTTGATTTTACTTCTTCAGCAATAGCTTTGTCTTCTGAAAAAACACATCCAGTTAATGCATAAGGGGAAGTATTATCAATAAGATCTAATGTTTCTGACCATTTATTGTTATCATAAACATAAATTGTCAGTACTGGTCCAAAGATTTCTTCTTCTAGAGTTTTAAAGTGAGGATTACTTGTTACAACAACGGTAGGTTGAATAAAATATCCTTTTGATTTATCATATGTTCCTCCACATAAAACGTCACAATCATCTGCGTCATTAGCAAAATCAATATAAGAAGCAATCTTATCAAAAGCATTTTCATCAATAACAGCATTAACAAAGTTCTTCAAATCTTCAGTTGGTCCAACATCAATAGTTGCAACTTCTTTGATTAGTTTCTCTTTAATTTCATTCCATTGATTTTTAGGAAGATAAGCCCTAGACATTGCTGAGCATTTTTGTCCTTGGTACTCAAATGCTCCTCGAACCATTCCAGTTACTAAAGCATCAATATTCGCAGATTCATGAGCTATACAGAAGTCTTTTCCACCTGTTTCTCCGACGAGCTTAGGATAGTTCTTATAATTTTCTATATTATTAGATACAGTTTTCCATATTGACCTAAATGTTTCTGTAGATCCGGTAAAGTGAATACCAGCCAGGTCTTTATGATTTAAAACTTTGTTTCCAATTTGTGATCCAGATCCTGGAAGGAAATTAACAACTCCATCAGGAAGTCCAGCTTCTTTATAGAGTTCCATAATTACATAAGATGAATAAATAACACTACTTGCTGGTTTCCACAATACTGTATTGCCAACAACAGCAGGAGCAATAGCCAAATTTCCTCCAATACTAAAAAAATTAAATGGAGCGATAGCAAAAACAAAACCTTCAAGTGGTCTAAATTCTAATGCATTGTGCATTCCCTCTGGGGAAATAGGAGTAAATGTTTCTTGCATCTTGTAAGCAAACTCAATATTAAAATTTAAAAAATCTATAAGTTCACATGATGCATCAACTTCCGCTTGAAAAACACTTTTTCCAAGGTCAAGCATTGCTGCAGCATTAATTTTATATCTATATGGACCCTCAATTAAATCAGCAACTTTCTTAAAAATTGAAGCCCTGTAGTTAAGTGATGTGTTTGACCAGGATTTCCATGCTTCAAGATTGGATTCTATTGCCATTTCAATCTCTTTCTCTCCAGCTTCATGATATGTTCCTAAAATATGTTGATGATCATGAGGTTTTGTACACGTTTTTGTGTTACCGGTATAATATTCTTTTCCATGAATAATTACTGGAATTTCTTTTTCTCTATTTGACTGTCTTTCAATCTCTTTTATTAATTCTTCACGATGTTTTGAGCCAGGCTCAAAATCTATAATTGGAGCATTAACTGCTTTAAAATTTTTGTCCATAATTTTTCCTTTTGTTTTTAGTGCCTAATATTAATTAAAATATCCTTCATTTGAGAATAATTCTTTACTAAAACTAATTTTTTTCTTAATGCCGACGCATTTGGAAAGTTTTTGAAATACCAACCAAAGTGTTTTCTCATATTATTAGTTCCTACAACCTCACCATGTGTTTCAACAAGTAAGTCTAAATGTTTCTCACAAATATCCAATCTTTCATTAAAACTTATATCATTAAAATCTTCATTTTTCATATATTTTTTAATCTGAGTAAAAAACCAAGGATTTCCAAGAGCAGCTCTGCCAATCATGATTCCATCGCATTTTGTTAATGAAAACATTTTTTTGATATCTTCTATACTTTTAATATCTCCATTGCCTATTACTGGAATATTTACATTTTCTTTTAATTCTTTTATTAATGACCAATCCGCTTTTCCTTTATACATCTGAACAGTTGTTCTTGGATGTAATGTGATAGCCTTAATACCAATTTTTTCTAGTTTTATACCTGCATCTGTACTGACAATATTTTCAGAATTCCAACCTGCTCGCATTTTTACAGTGATTGGGACTTCTTTAACAGAATCAACAACTGCAGCAGTAATGTCTTCCATTAAACACAAATCCTTTAGTGCCGCAGATCCAGCACCTTTTGTGGTGACTTTTGGAACAGGGCAGCCATAATTAATATCAATAAGGTCGGGTTTAAACTTTTCATAGACTAATCGGGCAGCCTTCTCCATAACTTCAGGAGTATCACCAAAGATTTGAATACCAATTGGCCTCTCAAATTCTGAAAATTCAATCATTTTCAAGGTTTTTTCATTTTCTCTGATAATGCCATGCGCTGAAACAAATTCAGAATAAACTATACCTGCACCAAATTCCTTTGCAATTACTCTGTATGCATAATCAGTTACTCCTGCCATAGGAGCTAAAAAGAAAGGGAAATCTAGATTTAAAGATCCAATTTTTATTTTTCTATTTAAATCAATCATAATTCTTTTTGTTTGTTCGGTTCAATTATTAGTTTAAATTTGCCGGAGTTTGATTGAAATTAAACATAAAAGGTTAAAAAAATGTCAAGAGTTTGTGAAGTAACAGGCAAAAAAGTAATGTATGGTAACAATGTTAGTCATGCACACAATAAAACTAGAAGAAGATTTGATGTAAATCTCCAGAAGAAGACTTTCTGGGTCGATAGCTTAAATAAATCAATTACTCTTAAAGTTTCAGCAAAAGGCCTTAAGATTATCGATAAAAAAGGCATTGATTCTGTAATCAAGGAATTAGCCGCTAAAGGAAGAAAATTCTAAGATTTTTTGAGACTATTATTCAGTTCTTGAATAATAATTTCATGATTTATTTTTCCTTTTGATTCTTTCATTACCTTACCCATAAAATAGCTTAATAGTTTGTCTTCACCATCTTGAAATCTTTTTACTTCATTTGGATTATCTTTTAATACTTTCTTAATAATATCTTTTATATTATGGTCTGTATTATTTAGGTAATCTCCTTTATTTAGGATAAAGTCAATTGAACTATCAGAATTAAACAATTTTCTTAAGATTTCTTTCCCAGAAGCTGCAGTGACTTCTCCATTATTGACTAATGCTATAATTTTTGATAAATCATTAGGATTTATTTTTTTATCATCAAACTCTTCATTTTCTTCATTGAATAATCTGAATAATTCTCCTGTTATCCATTTATTTGCATCTTTAGCGTCTGTATTAGATATCATTTTTTCAAAATAAGATGCAATTTCACTTGTGCTTGATAGTATGCTTGCTTCTTTAGATGTAAAATTATAATCCTTCATCCATTTTTCCTCTAATTCAAAGGGGAGAGTGGGAAGAAGTTTCTTAATTGAATCAATATGTTTCTTATCAATCTCTACTGGAGGAAGATCGGGTTCAGGAAAATATCGATAATCATCAGCATTTTCTTTAATTCGCATTATTTCTGCTGTATTTCTTTCATTATTCCAGGTAAGTGTTGCTTGTTTTACTGAATCTCCTTTTGATAGCAGATCATGCTGTCTTTTTATTTCAGATTCAATTGCTTTTTGTACATTTTTAAAAGAATTAATATTTTTAATCTCTGTTTTAGTGCCAAACTCTTTAATCCCTTTCTTTTTGATTGATATGTTTGCATCGCATCTCAGCTTTCCTTGTTCCATTTCAGCATGAGAAATTGTTATATAGTTGACAATCTGTTTAATTCTTTGAATTAGTATTTTTGCTTGTACGGGATGTGTTAAAACAGGCTCTGTTACAATTTCTATTAATGGAGCACCACTTCTATTAAAATCTAACTCACTGTTATTATTAGAAGAATTGTGCGTTGATTTTCCTGCGTCTTCTTCTAAATGAGCTCTTGTTAATTGAATATCATATTTCTTTTCATTCCACCAGATCGGTATCACTCCACCAGTAACAATAGGTTGATCAAATTGTGATATTTGATATCCTTTTGGCAGATCAGGATAGAAATAATGTTTTCTAGAAAAAGAAAAAGAAGAATGCACTTTAGCACCTACTGCGCTACCAAATTTGATAGCAAAATCTATTGCTTTTTCATTTATTGAAGGAAGCGCTCCTGGTAATCCTAGAGAAGTAGGGCAGGTAAGAGTATTAACATCTTGATCGTAAGAGTATTCACAAGTACTGAACATTTTTGATTTTGTTTCTAATTGTACATGGACTTCTATACCAATTACAAAATCCCAATCTTTATTAATCTTTTCTATGTTATTCAATTTTTTTGATCTGCAATTAAGTTTAAAGCAGATCCAGCTTTAAACCATGAAATTTGATTATCTGAAAAAGTATGCATTGTTTCAATAGTATGTGTAGAGCCATCAGGTTTAGTGAGGATTAGATCTATATTATTTGATGGATCAAACTCATTCAGATTCATAGTTGATATAGTATCAAAAGCCTCAATTTTATTATAATCTGATTTGTTTTGAAATATTAAAGGTAATATGCCTTGTTTTTTTAGATTTGTCTGAGCAATTCTTGCAAAACTTTTTGCTAGAACAATTTTACAACCCATAAATCTTGGTTCCATAGCTGCATGCTCTCTACTAGAACCTTCTCCATAGTTTTCATCGGCAACTGCAATCCAATCAATAGTATTTGATTTATAATATTGTGCCACTTCATAAATATCATTTGTCTCTTTAGTGTCAGTGTTGATTGCTTCTCCAGTAGATTGTGTATATGCATTTAATGCACCGGAATACATATTTTGAGATATATTTTCAAGATGTCCTCTATATTTCAGCCAAGGTCCAGCCGGGGATACATGATCTGTAGTACATTTTCCTTCTGCTTTCAATAGAACGCGTAAATTTTTAATTTCTTTATTATTCCATTTTTCAAATGGCTCCAATGTTTGCAATCGACTACTATTTTTATCAATTATAATTTCTGCAGATGGATTTAAATCTCCTGATAAAAAATCACTACTTTCTATATCTGCAAATCCTTCATCAGGTAATTCTGAACCAATAGGCGAATCAAACATAAATTTACTACCATCTTTCATGGGAATAGAGTCCTTAGAAGGATTAAAACTGAGTTTGCCTGAAATAGTTAGAGCTGTTACAATTTCTGGGCTTGCTACAAAAGATTCAGTAGCTGCGTTTCCATCATTTCTTTTTGCAAAATTCCTATTGAATGATGTAATAATAGTATTTTTCTCTCCATCTTGAACATCAGATCTTTTCCACTGTCCAATACATGGGCCACAAGCATTAGCAAGTACTTTACCTCCTAATTTTTGGAATATTTCTGTATATCCATCACGTTCCATAGTAGCCTTTATTTGATTGGAACCAGGAGTAATATAAAACTCTGATTTAGCTTTTAATCCTTTATCCAATGCTTGTTTTGCTACATGAGCAGCTTTTTCAATATCTTCATATGAAGAGTTAGTGCAACTTCCAATTAATCCTACTTTTAAATCATCGTCATAGCCATTTTCTTTGATAGCTGATGGCATTTCTGATACTTTCCTAGAAAGATCAGGGCTGTATGGTCCAACAATATGAGGCTCAAGTTCAGACAAATTAATTTCAATCACTTCGTCATAGTATTTTTCAGGATCTTCTTCTACTTGTTTGTCTGCTTTTAGGTTGTCTTTTAATTCTTCTGCTAAATCAGCAATATCAGATCTTGAAGTGGCAACAAGATACTCAAACATCTTCTTGTCATAAGGAAATAAAGAAGTGGTTGCCCCGACTTCAGCTCCCATATTAGTGATAGTAGCTTTACCCGTACAGCTTATTGTCTTAGTTCCTTCTCCAAAGTATTCAATAATTTTTCCAGTTCCACCTTTAACTGTTAAGATTCCAGCTAGTTTAAGGATGATATCTTTCGGAGAAGCCCAGTCTTTTAATTTTCCAGTTAATTTAACTCCAATAACTCCAGGCCAATTAACTTCCCATGGTGAATTTGTCATCACATCAACAGCATCAGCTCCACCTACACCAATTGCAATCATTCCTAAACCTCCAGCGTTAGGGGTGTGTGAATCAGTGCCAATCATTAACGATCCAGGAAATGCATAATTTTCTAATATTGTTTGGTGAATAATGCCTGCACCGGGTTTCCAAAAGCCAATACCATATTTCTCACAGACAGATATTAGAAAATTATAAACTTCTTTATTTGTAATAAGAGCATTATCTAAATCATCTTCTGCTCCATGAATAGCAGTAATTAAATGATCACAATGAACAGTGCTAGGCACAGCGGTTGTATTCATTCCAGAATTAATAAATTGCAGTAATGCCATTTGTGCCGTTGCATCTTGCATCGCTACTCGATCAGGTTTAATACAACAAAATGTTTTTGTTCTTTCTGGGATTGATTCTAAGGGCTTACTTAAATGCGAAAAAAGTATTTTTTCTGTATAGGTTAAAGGTCTATTAAAAAAATTTCTAGCAATGGGAAGAGAATCTATATACTTAGAGTATGTTTTTTTAACTATTTTAGTTTGGTCCATTATTTATCCTGCCTAAATTATTTAAATTTAACTACAAAAAAAATAACTAAAACATGGGTTTAATATTAGCATCAAGTTCTCCAAGACGAAAGAGAATTCTCGAAGATTTAGGCTATAGTTTTCAGTGTATACCTCCAGACATCGATGAATCAAATGATAAAGGCTTAGATTCGATTTCTTATGTTATTAGAATTTCAGAAAATAAAGCCCGTCATGTATGGGAGAACAATCAAGATCATTATATTCTCTCAGGCGATACTATCATAGATTTTAATCATCAAATCATCGGTAAGCCATCTTCACATAATGAAGCATTTGAAATTCTTAATAAACTGTCTAATCAAATACATTCTGTAATAAGCGCATTAACCCTTTTTTATGAAGGAAGATCCACTACTGTTTTTGATAAAACAAATGTTACTTTTAAAAAATTATCTGAATCTATTATAAAAGATTATATCAATTCCTTTGATGTATTGGATAAAGCGGGAGCTTATAATATTGAGGATGCTGAAAATATTTTAATTAAACATATTGACGGATGTTACAATAATATTGTAGGTTTTCCCTTGAAGAAATTCGAAATGAGTAAGATAAAAAAGATAATAGACACCCTATGATTTTCTATTCACGATATAAGCGCTTTAGACTAGAGAATAAGATCTCGCTTGAAGATATTCAACGTAGAACAAAAATAGATGTTGATAGTATTAAGGCTATGGAATCAGGAAAATTCTCAGAGATTTCTCCAGTGTATGTCAGATTATTTTTTAAAGCATATCTTAAAGAGATTGGCGTGGACCTTGACGAGGGTATGAGTGAATTAGATGATTTCCTTAATCAGAAAAGCTCTGATTCAAAACCAAAACATAGAAAAGAAAAAACATTAGATAAGAATAAAAGTCCAAAGTTTGTTGATATTATTAATACCAAAAAAACTATTAATCCAAATATTTTGATTGGTTTAGCAGGATTTTTAATTTTAATCTTACTTAGTTTTCTACTTAATAATTCATCTGATGTTTCTAATATTGATAAAGAGAACGAATTAAGAATGTCCCAATCTCTTTTAGACAACTTATATGTTGTAAGAACTGAGGAAGTTTTAAGCGAAGAAGATTTTGTTTTTCCAATAACTATTCGATTCAAATCGAATAATGAAAATTATATCAAATATTCAGATGAAATCTCTGCAAAAGAATATTTTGTATTTGATGAGGGTAATAATAATCAATCAAGTTCTTTCTCTGAGATTTGGAATGGAGATAATAGATCATTCTTAATAGCAAATACAGCAAATTTTGAGTTTGTATTTTTCTCTGAAGACATCTTTAGAGACTTCTCTGATAGTATAGTTAATGACTTTCCAGTAAGAATAGATCTTATATCAGATCCTCTTTCTGTTTCTATTACAAAATATATACCAAAAAGATAGATAGTCTTTAGATCTGTTTTTTCTAATTCATTTTCTTTCACCATTTTTTATCTATTTATAACAAACTTATTGACATAGATGCTATATACATATTAAGATAAGTGGTGAATTGTGGGTTAAATTCCCTTAATTACCGTTTATTATGCGTAGCCAATATACATTTACAGGACAGTATGACTTTGCTATTGATTCAAAAAATCGAATCAATATCCCTGCAACATTTCGAAAACAACTTCATAAGTCAGATAAAAATAAGTTTGTTATTACAAGAGGGATTGATCCTTGTATTTGGATATATCCCATAGGTGAATGGGAGAAGATTGATAAAGAATTGAATCAACTCTCTTCGCTTTCTAGAACAAATCGTACTTTCTTAAGAAATCACTTAAGACATGCGAAAATAGTATCTTCAGATGAACAGGGAAGAATAATTTTAACAAAAAGCTTAATTGAATATGCGAATATTCTAAAAGATATAACTATTATAGGCGTTTTAAATAAGATTGAAGTATGGGACAACCATACATTAGATGAATTAGATTCTCAGCAAGATATTAATGAGGAAGCCTATGAAGAACTTTCCAAGAGGGTCAATATCTGATGACCTCAATTCTGTCAGAAAGCTATAGCCATTATCCAGTTATGCTGACGGAATCAATTAATAATTTAGATATCAAAGAAGATGGAATCTATGTTGATGGCACCATCGGGCTTGGGGGTCATTCAGTTAAAATTCTTGAACATATTAAGAAAGGATTTCTAATTGGTTTTGATAGAGACTCCAATTCAATAAAAATTGCAAAAAAAAGACTAAGTATATTTGATAATTTTGAATTAATTCACTCTAGCTATACAAATTTAGATGATGCTTGTAAAAAACTTAACATAAAGAAGTTTGATGGCATACTTTTAGACTTAGGCCTTTCTTCTTTCCAACTAGAAGATAATCAAAGAGGATTTTCGCATCGATATGATTCTTCTCTAGATATGAGATTTGATGATACCAATGGTGGGTTAACAGCAGAAGAAATTATTAATAGTTCATCTATTAAAGAGCTTACGGATATCTTTAATGAATTTGGGGAAGAAAGGAATTCTTTTAGAATTGCTAGAGCTATAAAGGAATCTAACGAAGAAATAAATGCAGAAACATTAGTCAGAATTATTAGTCGAATGACAGCTTACAAATATCGTATTAAAACATATTCACGAATTTTTCAAGCGCTTCGCATCAAAACGAATGATGAATTAGAGCACTTAGAATCATTCTTAAACGATTTTATGAATTTTCTTAAACCTAACGGTAGAATTGTTATTATCAGTTATCACTCTATGGAAGACCGCATGGTAAAACACAAATTCAAGGCATTAAAATTAAATAAAGAACTAAAAGTATTATCCAAGAAACCTTTTATACCAACAGATCAAGAGATATCAGATAATAGAAGATCCAGAAGTGCAAAAATGAGAGTAGGAGAGAAGATTGGTTAGAAAGAAAAGACTAACAAAAGCTCAAATCAAGAAAAGAGAAAATATAAAATGGAGTGCAATGTTTGTTATAACAATCGCAACCATCGCTTTATACTTAGCTGCATTTATAGAGATAGATAAAACTCAGTCTAGTATCGATTTTAATAGAAAAACATTAGCTCAGCTAAGTGAAGATCTTACGCTCAAGATCAATGAAGTAGAGAAGATGAAGCGAGCAGATGTTATTTCAAAAAAAGCAAAGAAAATTGGACTGGTATACAGTCAACCAGAAACACTTATCGTAAAAATAAGCAATGACTAAAAATTATTTAAAATTTAAAAATAGAATTAGGATCATAAACTTCCTAGTTATGTCAGTTTGGATATTGTTTTTTGTCGAGCTTTTTACGCTTCAAGTTATAGAAGGTATTGATAAGCCCCAAGGCATTAGAGAGGAATTGGTTAAAGGTAAAAGAGGAAATATTTTTGATGTAAAAGGAAATAATATTACTCAGAATTTAACTTTCTACAATATTGGAGTACGTCCAAATAAGATTATTAATGAAGATATTCTTTTAAAAGATTTATCAGATTGTACTGGCACTGATTTAGGTATTTATATTGATAAATATAATAGCGGGAAATCTTACATACCTTTAGAAAAAAAGACCATAAAGAACTGCCAAGAATTAAAGCTAAAGTATGGTGATGGATTGGTTATTAATCAAGATCATAAGAGATATTATCCTGAAGAAAACTTATTTGGTCAGATTGTAGGATTTACCAATGTGGATGATATAGGAATTTCGGGATTAGAGTATCAATACAATAAATATCTAGAACCTAAAACAGGATCTAGAGTCTTCAAAAGAAATGGATTGGGTAAACGTATCACTGATCCAACTTTACCATATCAGGCTCCTGAAAATGGCTCAGATATCTATTTAACTATTAATAAGGAATACCAAGCAATACTAAGAGAAGAATTAATTGATCAAGTAGAAAAGACAGAAGCATCTTCTGCTATGGGATTGATATTAAATCCTCAAACAGGAGAAATTGTATCTATGGTTAGCGTTCCTGATTTTGATCCAAACAATCCACAAGATTTTGAAGTAGAATATCAAAAAAATAGATTGATTCTAGACACCCTAGAGCCTGGCTCAACTTTTAAGGTGGTTACTATAGCAGCAGCTCTTAAGAACGATATCAATCCTAAAGATGAATACAATGTTGAAGGACCATATAATTTTCATGACATAAAAATGATTGAAGATTCAGAGCCACATTCAGTTCTTACTGTTAAAGAAATATTAGCCTATTCAAGCAATATAGGTACAATAAAAATTGCTGAATCTTTAGGGCGCGATAAGCTCTACAAGCAAGCAAAAGAATTTGGATTTGGATCTAAAACCGGTTTCAATCCAAATTTAGAGCAGAGCGGGACAGTTTATGAAACTAAGAAATGGAGCTTATCATCGATGCATAGCGTTCCTATAGGCTATGAAGTTTCTGTTACACCAATACAAATTGCCATGGCATATGCAGCAATTGCAAATGGAGGTTTTTTATTGAAACCATATATGGTTGATGAAGTTAAAAAGAGTGACAATACAGTTCTAAAGAACGAACAAAGATTGAGAAAGAGAATTTTATCACAGTCAGATGCAGAAATATTGAAAGATATGCTATCTTATACAGTTGAAAATGGTAGCGGCAAACAAGCGAAATTGTCTGGATGGGATATATCTGGAAAAACAGGTACATCTAAAAAAATTATTGATGGCGAATATTCAGAATCAGAATTTTTAGCTAGCTTTATAGGGTTTTTTCCAAAAGAGAATCCTCAATTATTAGGACTAATTATAATTGATGGCGCATCCGTTGCTAGCAATTATCATTGGGGATCAATGTCTGCAGCTCCAGTATTTAAGTCTGTGATGCAACGCATCATTAATATTGATTCAGGAATAACAAATAATAAGAATAATAAAAGGAAAAAAAATAAAAAATCTGATCCAATTTTAATTCAAAAGAATATTAAAAAATCAGAAAATATAGCAATGGTAGAGATGCCAAACCTATATGGAAAAAGTGTTATGGAGGCATATTCAATTTTAAATAAGAAAGGTATTAAGCCTCAATTAACAGGAAATGGAGTAGTAGTCTTTCAGTCTATTCCAGCTGGAGACAAGATACCTAAGCAATCTATATGCATATTAAAAGCAGAGATAAAATCATGAATATCAATCAAATGAATATAGGAATTCTTGGATTGGGGGTTAGCGGATATTGGGCTGCAAAGTTAGCTTCTTCTTTTGGTGCAAATGTGTTTGTGTCAGACAGCAAATCAGATATTAGCGATGAATATTTAGTAGAATTACGAGAGATAGGTATTGATATAGAGTTGGGCAATCATTCTAATAAAATCCTTAATTCAGACTTAATTATAAAATCACCTGGCATACCAAGTGATATAAAAATAATTAATAAAATACTGGATAATAATCTAGAGATGATAAGCGAAATTGAATTTGCCTATAGATTGTCGGAGCTAAAAATCATTGCTATAACAGGAACTAATGGGAAGACAACAACTGTAACATGCCTTTATAATGTACTAAAGAAAGAATTTAATGTTGTAAAAAGCGGGAATATAGGTAATCCATTCTCAGAAATTATATATCAACAAAACAAATCTAAAGATTCCAGTACTGATTTTTGCATATTGGAATTATCTAGTTTTCAGATTGACGATATTGATACTTTTAAGCCCGATATAGCAATGATTTTAAATATTTCAAGAGATCATTTAGATAGATATGAAGATTTTTCAGACTATTCTAATTCAAAAATGGGTCTTTTCAAAAATATGACCCATGATGATCTAATAATCTATAATCATGACGACAGTATCCTATGCGATGAAATAGAGAAGATAGATAGAGTCTTTATGTCTTACTCTTTAGATAAAAAATTTAGCAGATTTCATTTAGATAATAGAGAAATAAAATCATCTAATAGTGATGAGATTCTTAAAATAGATGACTGCAAAATATCTGGAATACATAATGTCTCTAATTTTATAGGTGTTGCTACTATTGGTTCTTATTTAGGATTGAATGATAAGGAAATTTTTGAGTCTTTAAGAGAGTTTGAAGGATTGCGTCATAGGTTTGAGATATTTAAAGAAATAAATGGTATCAGATTCATTAATGATTCTAAGGCCACAAATATTGCATCTGTTGAAGTAGCAATTAATTCTATAGATAGTAATATTATTCTAGTAATGGGTGGTCTTCCTAAGGATTCTGATTTTTCAAACATTTTACAATATTCTGATTCTATAAAATCTATAATTGCATATGGTGTTGCATCGGATGATATATGCGCTTCACTATCAGATTCATTAGAAGTAAAGAAGATTAAAAAATTTGATGAAGCTATTAATTATGCAATTGATTTAGCAGAAAAAGGAGATTCTGTTTTAATGTCTCCAGGTTGTGCTAGCTATGATCAATTCAGAAATTTTGAAGAAAGAGGGGATTTTTTTAAGAATATAGTAGAAAGGCATTATTCATGAATATAAAAGAAAGAAAACAAGATAAATGGTTGTTGTGGACAGTTATACTATTGATAGTTTTTGGTCTATTCATTTTATTTAGTGCTAGCTGGATAAAATCTCTTGAGATTACTGATGGAGCTTCACGTATTTTCTTTTTAAAGAATCAACTATTGAAATTTATTCCAGGAATAGCTGTATTTCTTATTGCATCTCATTTTAACTATAGAAGATTGCAATATCTTGCTCCAATATTGATGGTAGGCTCATTTCTATTGCTAGCCTATACAAGCATGCAAGGCTGCGATGGTGACTCTTGTAGATGGCTATCTATCGGTCCAATATCTTTTCAGACGTCTGATTTAGCAAGATTTGCAGTGATTCTATTTCTAGCTGATTATATAGATAGAAACTATAAATATATGGATCAATTTGTTAAAGGTATTGTAATTCCATTTGCCTGTATCTTACCTATATGTTTCATGATTATCATTCAGCCAGACAATTCCACAACACTTATTTTGCTAAGTATTGTATTTGCTTTGTTATTTATTGGCGGAGTATCATTTCCTCAGATAGGCACTGTAGGAGTTTTATCGGTAGGAGCAATTCTTATTTTCATTGTAAACAGTAAGAATTATGCATTAGGCAGAATTCTTTCTTTTCTTGATCCTAATTCAGCAGGAAGTATGGGGTATCAATCTAGTCAAGCACTTATTGGCTTAAAGCAAGGAGGATTGACTGGTATGGGTATAGGAGAGAGTATACAGAAGCACTCATATTTACCAGAGACTCATACTGATTTTATTTTTGCTATTATTGGAGAAGAATTAGGCTTTATAAGAACAAGTGTATTTATGTTAGCTTATACTATCATATTATTTAGAGCTATTCAAATTTCCAAAAAATCAAATGATATTTTTGGTATTATTCTTTCCGTTGGTTTTGGCTTGAGTATTACATTCTATGCTCTTATAAATATTGGTGTGGCAATTAATATTCTTCCAGTAACAGGCGTCCCACTTCCATTTATTAGTTATGGAGGTTCTTCATTAATTATCAATTTATTAATGGTTGGAATTTTGCTAAATATCAGCAAAGCACAGCGAAAATTTAAAGTGAAAAAATGGAGACTTCGAGTTGATGGATAACAAGACAATTATCTTTTGCGGAGGAGGAACAGGCGGACACTATTATCCATTAATGGCGATTAAAAATGGGCTTGGAAAAGAAATAAGAAGTGAAAACTTTCACTATATCGGTTCAAAATATGGAATTGAATCAAGAAAAATTGATTCTGAAAATATAAACAGCCTACTTATTCCAATTAAAGGGTTTGATAGATCCTTCTCTTTATATGCAATAGGAAGAAATTTTATGTTAATATTTCAACTATTTTTTGGATTAATAAGGGTTGGTTGTTTCTTTATAAAGAAGAGACCTAGCTTGGTAATTGCAACAGGCGGATACGCTTCATTCCTGCCTCTTCAAATAGCAAAAATATTTAGAGTACCATATTTCTTACACGAGCAAAATTCATTTCCAGGAATAGTAACCAGAGTATTCTCTTCTAGTGCAAAGAAGGTATTTCTTGGATTTGAAAATGCAAAAAAATATCTAAAAAATACTAAACTTCTTTTTACAGGCAATCCAATTTATAGTCATAATCATAAAGATATGTCTATATCTATAGATACAAATAAAAGAACCGTATTGATAGTAGGAGGAAGTCAAGGTTCAGTAGTTCTAAATAAGCTTATATCAGAGTGTATTGATCAAAAATTATTGGATGATGTTAATATTTTATGGATAGTAGGTCTTAATCATTATGATAAACATAAGCATTATAGTAGTGAATCAATTAAGGTTTTATCTTTCGTTGACAACATGCCATATTTATATGATCTATGCGATTTGATAGTTTCAAGAGCTGGAGCAATGACAATTTCTGAAATATTGAAATTTGAAAAACCTTCTATTCTAATCCCTTTTAGATTTTCAGCAGAAGATCATCAAGTGTTTAATGCAAGATATTTAGAAGAGAATTTTGCAGCATTATCAATTCAAGAAAAAGACATATCAATATCTTTATTATCAGAAAGAATCAATGAAATCTGTAAAAATGATAGAGTATACAGCTCAATGAAAGAGAATATTCAAAAAATGAACAAACCTGATTCAGTAAATGTTATAACTAATAATATTATGGAGTATTTGCATGCTTTCTAGTATAAAGAGGATTCATTTTATTGGTATAGGTGGTATTGGAATGAGTGGAATCGCTGAACTTTTGCATAACCAGGATTTTAAGATTACAGGTTCAGATATATCTGAGTCACCAAATATTGATAGGTTGAGAGCGCTAGATATTGTCATAGCAATCGGTCATGATGAGAAAAATATATCAGAAGCGGAAATTGTAGTTTACTCGGATGCTATACCTAAGAATAATGTTGAATTAGTTGCAGCAGATGAGAGAGATATTCAATCTTATTCTAGAGCACAAATGATATCACAGCTTGCTAAGTTAAAAAGTTCTACAGTTGGAATTTCTGGAACACATGGAAAGACTACTACAACATCTATGATTGGTTCAATACTCAAAGATTCTGATTTGGATCCCACTATAATTGTAGGAGGTGTAGTTAAATCTATAAATACTAACTCAGTTCTAGGTTCCGGCGATACTTTTGTCGTTGAAGCTGATGAATTTAATAGAAGTTTTCTTGAACTTACTCCGACTATAGCGGTAGTTAATAATATCGATTTGGAACATATTGATTGTTATAAGGACTTAGCAGATTTAAAGAATGCATTCATCCAATTTGCCAATTCAGTTCCTTTTTATGGAATGGTTAGTATTTGTAAGGATTCTGATAATGCTGCATCAATTATACCATTGATTGATAAGCCATTAGTTACTTATGGAATAGAATCTGACAATGTTGATTTTAAGGCAAAGAATATTATCCATAGTGATGGAAAAGTGACATTTGATGTTATTCATGAGAGAAAGAACTATTCATTTTCAATGAATATTCCAGGTTCATATAATGTCTTAAATGCTTTAGCCGCTATATCTGTATGTAAAACTATGGGTTTATCAATAGAAGATATTAGTAAGAGCTTAAAAGATTTTTCAGGCGTTAAAAGACGATTTGATATTAAAAGACATAACGAGACCATAACTATTATTGATGACTATGCTCATCACCCCGTAGAAGTTTCGAGCGTTATTGAGGCAGTAAAAAGTAATTGGGATAGAAGATTATTGGCAATTTTTCAACCGCATCTTTTTTCTAGAACTAAGCAGTTCCATAAAGATTTTGCAAAGTCTCTCTTTGATGCTGACATTATTTTTATTACTGAAATCTTTGCTTCAAGAGAAAAGTTAGATCCTTCTATCAGTTCAAAAAGAATCAGCGAACATCTTAGAGAGTTGAATCATGAGAATGTATTTGATATTACTACAGAATCTTTAATTGAAGATATCAAAAACCATTACACTGAGGGGGATATTATTCTAACTATTGGTGCAGGTAATATTTGGAGATATGCAGATACATTAACCGAGAATATGAAATGATTGATTCTTTGAAAGAGAAGATTATAGAACAGACAAATGCAACGGTTCTTGCTAATGAAAGCATGAACAATCATACTACATATGGTATTGGAGGTCCTGCTGAATTGTTTGTTTTACCATCAAGCAAGCAAGATTTAATTGATACTGTTAGAATAGGTAGGGATTATAAACAACCTGTAACTATTATAGGTTCAGGATCAAATTTATTGATTAGTGATAATGGTATTAAAGGCGTTGTGATATCAATTAAGCATTGTTTAAAAGAGATTCGTATTGATGAAGAAAAGGTTTATGTAGAGTGTGGCGTTATTCTAAGTAAAATGATCAGAGAATCTATGAAACACAATTTAAAAGGATTAGAAAATCTTATTGGAGTTCCAGGCACACTTGGTGGCGCATTGATAATGAATGCAGGTGCTTGGGGTGGAGAGATTTCAGAAAACTTAGAAACTGTAGAGATACTAAATGAAAAAAATAAAATTAGATTACTATCTAAGAAAGATATTGATTTCTCTTATAGATCATCTTCTTTTGCAAAAGAATCAATTTTGTTAGCAGCAACATTCAAGCTTAAAAAATCACCAAAAGAATCAATTCACGAGAACTTTGATGTAGCAAGAGCAGGAAGAAAGAATACGCAACCTTTGAACTATCGTTCCGCAGGGAGTGTATTCAAAAATCCGTCTTCTAAGCATTCTGCTGGAATGTTAATAGACCAAGCAGGTCTAAAAGGTTTTTCAGTGGGAGATGCTGAGATTTCTAATAAACATGCAAACTTTTTTGTGAATAACGGTAGTGCAAAGGCTGATGACATGTTAGCGCTTATTAAAAAAGCGAAGAATGCCGTGAAAGAGAAATTCAATATTGACTTAGAGTTAGAAGTAAAATTATTAGGATTTGATGTTAAGGAAATGAGCGAATAATGAAGAATGATTTTATAAAGATTTTTGATTCTATTAGTAAGCCAATATCATCTTTATTATTGATAGGAATCTTTCTTTTTGGATCTATTAAATGGGCCAAATTTAATCAAATGTTTATTGTGAAAGATGTAAATATTGAAGGAGTGAATTACTTTGATGATACAATGCTATTAGAGTATAAGGATAGTATAAAAAATCAGAATATCTTCTTTTCCAATCTAGGAAATTACAAAGATAACATAGAGGCATTAGATCATATAAAGGATTGCAAGGTGTCAAGAACATTCCCTAATAGAGTTGAGATTCAAATTTATGAAAGAGAGCCGTTAGCTATTATAAACGCTAATGATTTAATTATTCTCGATTCAGAAGGAATTTGTTTGCCAGTTGAATATTGTGAAATCTCATTACCTATCTTGTCAAATTTCAAGACCAATCAAGAATTGTATGAAAAGGGTAAAAAGACTAAATCATCTAATGTTCTAAAGTCAATTGACGTTATTAAATACTCAAAAGATAACTTTTATGCATTATACGACAATATATCAGAGTTTGTTTTTAACGAGGACAATGAATATGAAATTATTTTAAAAAATGGAAGAACAAAAATTTTACTTGGGGATGATAACATATTTACAAAAATAAATTATTTAAATGCTTTTTCAGATGTATTGCCAGAAGAGAAAACATTAGAGAGTTATAAATATATAGATTTGAGATATAAAAGACAGATAGTGGTGGATGAAATATAATGAAAAATAGAATACAGGTAGCTTTCGATCTAGGCTCTTTTAGCATAAAGGGAGCGGTTGGAAGAATAATCAATGATAATCAGATAGAGATTCTATCTATTCAATCTATAAAGACAAATAGTATGGATAATGGAGATATTATTGATAAGGAAGAATTGTTGCGCAGCTTAGAATATTTAATTGAAAAAATGGAGAAAGATGCAAAAATCAATATCGATGATGATGCATGGGTTTCAGTATCTGGAAAAAATATTAAATCTATCAATTCTTCTACTCGAATTAGATCAAAAGATAATGCAGAATTTGAGATTGATGAGCAAACAAAGCAAAAATTATTAACCCAATGTTCTGATATTCAAGTTTCTTCAGATAGATATGTATTACACAATCTTGAAAGAGGTTTTTTTATCGATGGTTCATCTCTAATAAGAAATCCGCTACGTATGGTAGGTAGATCTATTGATGCAAAATCGCATGTGATTCATATCAAGAACTTTAACTTGTTACAAATTGACCATTGTTTTAGTGATGATTTGGGTATTGATGTTAACCCAGTATTTGATGGTTTAGCAGCAGCATCAGTCAATTTAAGTAAAGATGATCAAGATTTAGGAGTTTTATTCATAGACGTAGGAGCAGATAAGACAAATATGTTACTTTATAAAGATAACTACCTAATTCACTCTAAAGTTATTTCATTGGGTTCAAAATCTGTGACAAAGGATATAGCTGCATATCTCCAAACGTCTATCAAGGAAGCAGAAAGAATTAAACATGAACACGTATCTGCATTATCAGATTTTGCAGATTCTGAATCTAATTTTGAATTACCAATAGAAAATGATGATTTAACAAAAAGTATAAATAAAAAAGAAATATCTGAAATTGCAGAGTTGAGATATGAAGATATTATAGATCAAATAAAATCTGAACTGAAATTATTGCGTATGGATATATCCGATATTAGATCAGGTATTAAGATTACAGGCGGTGGATCTAATGTAAAGAATTTAGATCTGTTATTTAAAAAACATTTTGAGAATACAAAGTGTGAGTATCTATCAATCAAGAATACTGTCTTTAAAGAGAACCTAGAAGATAGAAGAGAGCTTTCTACTTTAATCGGCCTTTTATCATGGCCAATATTTAATGTTGAAGATAGCAGCTCAAGTGTTGGGATTAAAGATTTTAAATCAATTACAAAAAGCATCTCAAATATATGGAGAGGGTTTTTTGATTAAAGAATATAAAAAAGGAGATTAAATATGTTATTTGAATTTGACGAGTTAGCAAGCCAGAGAGCGAGGATTAAGGTCCTAGGAGTTGGAGGTGCTGGAGGTAATGCAATAAATCGAATGATTACTTCAGGGATGGATGGAGTAGAGTTTATTGCTATTAATACAGATGCTCAGGATTTAGGTAGTAATCCAGCCGAAACTAAGCTTCAGATTGGAAAAGATTTAACAAAAGGTCTAGGTGCAGGTGCAAAGCCAGAGATCGGACGTAAAGCAATTATGCATGATACAGATGCGCTAACATCATTAGTGGCAGGATCTGACCTAGTATTTGTAACAGCTGGAATGGGAGGCGGTACAGGTACAGGAGCAGCTCCAGTTGTAGCTAAAGTTTGTAAGGACTTAGGGATATTAACAGTCTGTATTGTTACTTTGCCATTTGAATTTGAAGGTTCAAAGAAAATGCAATCAGCACTTAATGGTGTCGAATCAATGCGCAATTTTTGCGACACCCTGATTGTTGTCCCGAACGAAAAATTAATATCTGTAGTAGACAATGCTACGACCTTTGAGGATGGTTTTAAGGAATCTGATGCAATTTTGTTGCAAGCAGCTAAAAGTATATCAGATTTAATTAACAAAAAAGGTAACGTAAATATTGATTTTGCTGATGTTAAATCAGTTATGAGCGGTATGGGAGATGCAGTAATTGGAGCGGGAACTGCAAGAGGAGAAGAAAGAGCTGTTCTAGCTGCACAACAAGCTATTTGCAGTCCTCTACTAGATTCTCACTCTATCAGTGGCGCCCAAGCAGCTCTGGTTAATATAACGGGAAATAAAAATATGACTCTCATGGAGGTTAATGCTGCTATGAAACTTATCCATGAAGAAGCAGGTAAGAATGTAAAGGTTATTTTTGGAGTACGTGTTGATGAAAATATGGAAGATCAACTTCAAGTTACTGTTATTGCTACAGGTTTTAATCGCACACCTATTGAACAGAAGGAAAAGTTGAAAGTGAGCATACAAAGTAGTCACGATAGACAGAGTGAAGAACTTATGGATACTCCAAACAGGACATTATATCAGAAAAATAATCCAGATTCAGGTTTTCAAGAAGATGAATATTCTGAAGAAAACAAAGATACGGAAGATGGTCCCACGTTAGTATTTGATGATTTTGATCAAAGTGCTGACCTAGATGTGCCTGCTTATATAAGAAAACAACGATAATTTGGTTGGCTACCAATAAACGAGAGGGCTCCCAATTAATCCTTTAGTTTGGGAGTCCTCTTAAACTCTTTGCTATATTTATTTTCATCTATAAATTCTATCCTATGAATAAATTTTTTGAAGATCTAAAAAACAATATTTCTGAATGGAGCGTTGTTGCTTCAGAGAAAGCAGAAGAGTTTACCCATAACAGTAAATTGCGTATAGACATTTTACAATTAGAAAGAAAGCTATCTAGTTTATATGTAAAGTTGGGATTATATGTCTTTGCTAAAACTCAAGAGAAGAATGTGCTTAACTTCGTTGGAGATAAACGTTATCTTGCTTTGGTTGAAAACATTGTATCAATAAAAAAGAGAATTGCAGATAAAAAAGAATCTATTCATCATGATAGTGAAGAAAAGAGTAAAGAGAGCGAATAAGTTATGCTAAAGAAAAAATTCTTTTCCTTTCAATATTTATCATCTGACAGATTGCATCAGATTAATTTTTCAGTAATAAATATCGCTGTCAGTTTTTCAGTGATTTTAGCTATTATTATTGGTGCTAATTATTATCTCTCGCTAGAATTTTCTAATCAATATTATAAGGATCAATTAAGAGAGACAGATGCAAAATATGCCGATGTATCTCAAGAACTTTTAAACAAGATAGCTCAACTTGAAGAAGAATTGCTATTAATAGAAGAAAGAGATAAAGAGCTTAGAACTTATGCTGCTATTCCACCTCTTAGTGAAGATATTAGAACACAAGGTAAGGGTGGTGCAGTGGAAGAAGTTTCTGTAGAAGACAAGGATGCTACGAGCATTTTATTTCAACTAAAAGATAAAATAGATTCTTTATCCTATAGCGTCAATATGGAAAAAGATAGTTACGATACTATCTTCAACAAAATTAAATCAAATGAAAAGATGTACTCTCATATTCCATCTATTAGTCCTGTAGAGGCCTATTTAGGATCTGGATATGGTTATAGGACAGACCCAATAGATGGAAAAAGAAGGATGCATCGTGGATTAGATTTTGCTGTTAATTTGAATACTGATGTTATTGCAACAGGAGATGGTGTTGTAAAGAAGGCACAATATGATTCTGGATGGGGAAGATATGTTAAAATTGATCATGGATATGGATATGAAACAATCTATGCTCATTTGTATAAAATCGAAGTGAAGAAGGGTCAAAAAGTTAAAAGAGGGGATCTTCTTGGAAAGTCTGGTAACAGCGGAAGAGCAGCTGGATTTCACTTGCATTATGAAGTTCATAAGAATAAAAAAGTTGAAGATCCTGCAAAGTATTTTTTCACAGGATATATCAAGTAAATGCAAACCCTCCCTATCAAGAAATTTGTCCTTGAAACATACGGCTGTCAAATGAACACGGCTGATTCTGAACTTGTTGAGGGAATACTAATAGATTTAGGCCTAGAGAAAACACAAGATTTAGATGATGCCGATGCTATTTTCCTTAATACCTGCGCTATAAGAGAAAATGCTGAAGTGAAAGTTCACTCACGTTTAGGAAATCTTCATAAAATAAAGCAATCCAAACCACACTTAATTATTGGTGTTCTTGGATGTATGGCTCAAAATCTTAAAGATGATCTATTGAAAAATAAGCCATATGTTGATATTATTTTAGGGCCTGATTCTTATAGAAATATTCCAAAACTGATGAGTAGACATCTTGTTGAAAAAGAGAGCATTGTTGATACTAAGTTATCAAGATATGAAGTCTATGAAGATATATTCCCAAACAGAGGAGATACGTTTAATGCTTGGGTTTCAATAATGAGAGGCTGTAATAAGTTTTGTTCATTTTGTATTGTTCCATTTACCAGAGGAAGAGAAAGAAGTCGAGCTGTTGATAACATTGTTATTGAAGTGAAAAAAGCAGTAGACCAAGGTTATGTTGAAATAACGCTATTAGGGCAAAATGTTAATTCTTATAAGTATGAAGATAAATCATTTGCTGATTTGCTATTAGCAGTTTCTGATATTCCTGGCGTTAAAAGGATTAGGTATACTTCACCTCATCCTCAGGATATCAATGTAGAATTATTAGAGGTTATGGCTTCTAGAGACAATATTTGTAATTATGTTCACTTTCCAATGCAATCAGGATCAAATGAGGTACTAAAGCGTATGAATAGAACATATACAAGAGAACACTTTTATTATATGGCAGAGAAAATAAGAGAGATTATGCCTAATTGTGGATTATCCACTGATATTATTGTGGGATTTCCAGGAGAAACTGATACACAATTCAGAAAAACTCTAGACTTGATGGAAAAAGTTAAGTTTAATACAGCTTTTACTTTTAAATACTCTCCAAGACCTTATACGAGAGCTGAACAATTCTCCAATCACATTTCTGAGCAAGTGAAAAAAGATAGATTAAATGAAATGATTAATTTGCAAAGAGAACACACTCTAGAGCTCAATATGAAAAAAGTTGGAAATTTTGAACAAGTATTAATAGAGAAAGAAAGTAAAAAATCTACCAATCATTGGGCTGGAAGAACTGATTCAAATGAATGGGTGATTGTAGAAAAAAATCATAGTAAAATTAAGGATATTATCCCTGTAGAAATTACAGAGGCTACTGGAGTAATTTTACGTGGTAAAGAAATAATAGGAGCATAATGTTTAGAATACTAAAAATACTATTTTTCTTAGGTTTTTTGGCTGGAACCTTTTTGTTGTTTGATAGAAATAGTGAACCAATTATAATATACTTTTTTAAAGATAATGGATTCCAAATTCCTGGATATCTCGCTTTTATACTATTCACAATGATTGGTGTAATCATAGGATACCTTATATCTTTAAAATCTGTTTTTTCTTATCGATCAGAAATATCAAAGCTTGTTAAAACAAATAAAGAGATTTCAGAAGAGCTTGATAGCTTACGAAATGTAGCTGTTGGCGAAGAGTTTACTTTTACTGAAAAGGAGTAAGCTCTCTTGAATATTCTCTATCTTCTCCCTGTATTTATCATACTGATTGTTGTTTATATTATCAATAGACGACCGTCTCAACAACCAAGTGATATTGAACTATATAATCAAGCATTAAAAGCTATTATTGACAACAATCATAAAAAAGCATTTAAGATTTTAAAGGATATTATTGCTAAAGACTCTAATAATACCGAGGCATATTTGCTGTTAGGTAACCTTCTAAGAGATAGAGATATTGATCAAGCTACTAAAATCCATCAAAGCATTATTGTTAGACCAAAGTTATCAAAAGAATTAAAAATGCAAATTCATCAAGCACTTGGATTGGATTATTTAGAGCTTGATAAGGTGGCAAGAGCAGAAGATGAGTTTAAAAAAATGCTAGAAATAGATTCTAAAAATAGATGGTCTTTAAGAATACTTAAAAATATTGCAACCGATAATAAATCATGGAAAGATGCACTTGAATACGAAAAGAAATTAATAAAATATTATCCAGAGATTAAGAAGAGAGATGAATCAAAACTAAATTATTTTATTGCGATGGACTATAAAGATAAAAACAACGAAAAAAATTATTTATACTACCTTAAGAAAAGCATCAAAGTAAATAATCCTTATAGCGAATCTTATTTGGAGCTTTCCTCGCATTATGTTGACAATACAGGCTTGGCAATGGAATATCTTATGAAATTTTCACAAGCGAATCCAAGCGGTAGTGTTAGTGCATTCAAAAAAATTGAGCATTTACTGTTTGACGATAAAAGATTTGATGATGTAGAAAATCTATATAAGAAGATTCTAAAAGATACATTCAATAGCTATGCTTTCAATAGGTTGATTGATATTTATCTTGAAAAGAGCCAAAAAGATGAAGCTATGGAGCTAGTCGATAAGTTTATGCCTCGATTTAATTACCATTCAAAGAGCTCTAATAAGTCATATGTAATTCGAATAAATAAAATGAAAATAGATTCGGATAGTTTTGATACAAGAAAAGCATTATCCAGTTTCTGTAATGACATAATTGAAAATGAAAATATTAATTAAAAGCACTGTAATACTAGTTTGTGCTATGAATATGTTATTTAGTCAGGCTAGAGATTCAGCAATTCTTTATCAGGAAGCTATAAATACTATGGACGCAGATAAAGCAATGAAGATTTATGATGAAATTATCAAATCAAATAATAAATCTGATTATTATTGGTTATCAATATTGAAAAAAGCTGAAATTAATTATGCGATAGGTTCATACATTTCTGCTTCTAATTTATTTAAAGAGTTTAATGTGGGAGCACCAAAACATTTAGTAAGTGATATCTCAAAAGATTTGTTATTCAAATCGTTAAATGCTGCAGGAGAGCTTGATTCTTTGAAAGTTTACCAAAAGAAATTGAGTGGTCCATCATTATTACCAAAGAAAGTTGCTAAAAAAAATAAAGTATGGTTTTTGCAGTTTGGGGCTTACAGCAAGAAGGATAGTGCCAGCATTCTTAAAGAAACTCTAATAAAGGATGGCGTATTAGATATTCAAGTGAGTCAAGTGATGAATAGAGGTAAAATGATCTACTATGTGAGAAGTAGCAACTTTAAATCATATGCTATAGCAGAGAAACAGGCAAAGAAACTTACAAAGAAGGATATTGAGTTTATTATATCTGGATACTAATTACTTATTTCTTTGCTACTTTATACAATCCAATAACAATCGATAATATTAAAGCTAATCCTACTAAATCATTTAAAGGCGAAGGCAGTGCATACTCAGGCCAGTAATTCTTATTAAAGAACAATGGTATTGCAATAAATATAGCCATTAATGCCTCTCCAGTGATTAGGCCTGAAGCAAGTAATAATCCATTATTCTTTCCTGATTCGGAAGCAGTTTTTCCAGCAAAGTGATTAAGCATTCCTCCAATAAAAATAGGGAGTGTTAATTCTATAGGAAGATAGATTCCAATGGCAACTGCTAATATAGGCACTCTAAATTCTGCACCTCTGCGTAGTTGATATTGATCTAACATAATAATGAAAACACCTAATATTGCTCCAGCATAAATCATACCCCACTCTAGATTGCCAGAAAAGACTCCATTTGCTACGCTAGTCATTAGTACTGCCTGAGGTGCAGGTAAGTCTGAGCTTCCAATGCCATATGCTTCATGTAGTAGCGTTAGAACAATTCCAAGTGTCAATGCAGAACTGATTACTCCAACTAATTGCATTAGTTGTTGTTTCCATGGTGTTGCTCCTACAATATTACCTGTTTTAAGATCTTGTAAATTGTCTCCACCGATTGCAGCTGCACAACATACGACTGCGCCAATTAAAATAGCAGTGGCAGCACCTTTTGATGAGTCTATATCAAAGAAAGTAATTATTAATAGAGAGCTAAATAATATTGTAGCAATGGTTACACCTGATATAGGATTATTTGAAGATCCAACGACTCCTGCCATATATGCAGCAACAGCAGAGAATAGAAATCCAAATATGCACATAATCAATGATAGTATAATTGCAGATCCCCAAGATGAAATAATGCCAAAATATGTAAATGATATAGGAGCAAGCATTAACACAATAGCCATAAATACGTAGTTAATAGGAAGATCTCTTTCTTCTAATGGAATACTGTCAGAATTTTCTCCTAAAGTCTTCAAGCTTAATTGAATGCTTTCAATCAATGGTTTTGCTAATTGGATAACAGACCAGATTCCACCAACTACCATTGCACCAACACCCAAATAACGTATTTTAGCATTCCAAATAATGTTTGCACCCTCAAATAAAGAATCCCCTTCATGTCCATAGAAATAAGAATAAATAGGAATTGCTACTGCCCACGATATTAATCCACCAGAAAATGCAAGAATACCAATATTTCTTCCTACAATATATCCCACACTAACAAGCGAAGGAGATAAACTGGCACCCATTCCAAAAACAGCGCCTCTAATTGCAACTGCTCCGCCTACAGCACTAGACCAAATTCCAAATGCTAATTCTCCAAGCTTCACTATTCCTCCAATAAGAGCAGAGAACCCAATTAATTTTAAGCTTTCACTAGACTTTTTGGCATCTGATTCATGTCCAGTTTTTAAGACAGCAGCTGTTGCAACACCTTCAGGAAATTTTAAATTAGCTTTTAAAATCAATGCACGTCTTAATGGTACAGTAAATAATGCTCCTAGTATTCCGCCTACCATAGCAATTTTAGTGACTTCCAAGTAACTAATGGTATCCCAGTATCCTATTAATAATAGCGCTGGTATGGTAAAAATAACTCCTGCTGCCAATGATTCTCCAGCTGATGCAGCAGTCTGTACAATATTATTTTCTAAAATATTGGATTCACGAAATAGTCTCAAAATTCCCATTGACATAATTGCAGCTGGAATTGAAGCAGAGATGGTCATTCCTGCATATAACCCTAAGTATGCCATTGCAGAAGAAAGTACCATCGATAAGAGAATACTTAAAAAAAATGCTTTTACAGTTATCTCCTGTTTCATAAGTTTGTAACTTACAAATTATTTTATTAATGAAGAAAAATAATTATATATCATTCTTATCATTGATTGCGATGCTCTTTATGAGCATTCAAGTGTTTCATCAACATGATTTTAATTTGTCAAATAACAAATTATTTAATCATGATATTCAATCTTTAACAAATGAAGATATTCATGAATGTGATATCTGTAAATTAAGTAACACTAAATTTTTTATTAAAGAAAATATTACTTTATTGAACAAAGCTTTCTTTATTGAGTATAGTATAGTTAGTTCTAAAACATATTTTTATAAAGAAATTTATAGAATATCCAATAAGTCTCCGCCTGTCGTTTAGTAATTATCTTATTGATACTTGTAAGAAGTATCAAATTTATTAAACGTATTTTTAAGGAGAAAAAAATGAAAAATTTTATTTTAACATTATTATTTATGAGCATTGCGTTTGCTCAATCAACAATTACAGGACTTGTCATTGATCAAAGCACAAGCCTTCCATTAAAGGATGCTAATATATCTGTTCTTGATAATAGCGGAACAACCATTGCTGGAACTAGCACTGATGATAGTGGAAGATTTGTACTTAGCCTTTCTGAAGGCGGAAAAGTTCAAGTATCTGTTATTGGATATAAAAACGCAGTTGTCAATCTTGATTTAAAAGATGGGAATATCCAACCTTTAAGATTCGAGCTTGTTAGTCAAGCTGTATCGCTGGAGGGCGTAAGAGTTATGTCATCGCTTCGTAAAGTCAATGAAGGTGATTTAGCTAGTTCAGCAATCATCTTTAATGATGAGTTAGAAGTTAGAAAGGGACAACATTTCAGCGACTTAATACAAAAAGTTCCAAATCTAAATTATGCAGGTGGAACATCTAGGCCACGATATTTTCAGATACGTGGAGAAGGGTCTACCAGCAGATATGCGGATCAAGGTCCTCCAAGTACTTATGTAGGATTAGTGTTGGATGGAATGGACTTATCTGAGCTTGGTATGATCACACCTTTGTTTGATATGCAGCAAATAGAAGTATTAATGGGTGTTCAAACCAGTTTATTTGGCGCAGCCGCATCTTCTGGTTTGATTAATTTCAAAACCAACGATCCAACAGATAAAAAAGAAGGGTATGTGATGACACAGTTTGGTTCATACAATACTTTTACCAATGGATTAGTTTACAACTTACCTCTTGATAGCGGTTGGAAGCTAAGATTAGTAGGTCACTCTAATGTTTCTGATGGATATAAAGAAAATGCTGCTTTAGGTGGTTATGCATCAGCAAATAGAGATGAAACATCATTTAGAGCAAAACTATTAAAAGATGGTGGCGATAATAATATCACGCAAAAGTATACAATGATTTACTCTGATTTTGACAATGGGTATGATAATTGGTCTCCAGATAATAATACTGACAATATTACATATTCAGACAATCCAGGTAAAGATAGTCAAAAATCACAGATTTTTATAGCTGACTATACTTATGACCTTGGTGAGGGTTTTGCTGATTTGAATATTGGTATGTCAAACAATGAAACATTGCAGAGCTATGACTCAGATTGGGGAAATTATAGTTTCTGGCTTGATTATGAAGATCATGATGATGACCATGGAGACGACCACGGTGATGATCACGACGACCATGATGATCACTTTGAGTTTGATGCTAGCACCTATGACTTCTTTGATTCATTTGATAGAGATATTGATACAAGAACTGTAGACTTCAGATTAAGATCAAATCCTGCTGATGACAATAGAATAGACTATGTGATTGGTTTATATCAATCTAATTATGAAGAGAAAACTAATGCTGTAGGATATCTTTTTGGAGGTTCTAGTACAGCCCTATCTTCTAGTTATGACATTGTGACAAAGTCTGCATATGGTGAAGTTGCATATAACTTTAAAAATGATTCATCGCTTTCTTTAGCCTTTAGATCAGAAGCCAGAGATATGACATATCATGATTTCAATGATCAAGGTGGAAGCTTTGATATTATGGGTGATTTTGAAAATTCATATAAAGTTTCTTATGAATTACATCCAGCTCCAAACCTTCACTGGTTTGCTTATTATGCCGAAGGATATCATCCTGGAGGTATAAATCAAAATCCATATTTGGATGGTGATGAAAAAACATATGATCAAGAAACTTACTATGATATTACTACTGGAATAAGATGGTATACTGATAATATCAAATTATCAAGTTCTCTATTTTATCTAGAGCATGATGCTCATATTTATGAAACAAGTGAGCAGTTAGATCCAATGAATCCTAATGCGTTTGCCTTTTTTAAGACAAATGCTGACTCAGGTTATGAATATGGTTCTGAATCAAGCGGTGAATTTAGACTAAGTGATAAATTCACTATTAATGCTACTTTGGGGTTATTGAGTTCTGAAGTTGAGCTAGGACATCATGACGAACATGGAGATGACCACGATGATGACCACGATGATGACCATGATGACCATGATGACCATGGAGATCATGAAGGTCATGCTCATGGTGAAAAAGCGCATTCTCCAAACTGGAATTATAGCTTATCACTTAACTATAATTTCACTGAAAATAACTCTTTGATGATTGAGGTTTCAGGAAAAGATGGATTTGTATTTGATTCTGCACACGATGAATATGAATCAGATCCATACCATCTTTTGAATGCTTACTATTCACATTCATTTAATAAAGTCGATTTAGGTTTCTATGCAAAAAATATCCTTGATGAAAATTATGCAGATAGAGGATTTATCTTTGCTCTAGAACCTCCATTTGAAGAGAAACTATATAAGTCTTTTGCACCTCCAAGAGAAGTTGGAATGTCATTAACTTATAGTTTCTAATGTCTTATTTTCATAATTTAGCGGGTGTAAAATCCCGCTAAGTTATGAGTTCTGAAAAAAAACAAAAAAGATTATTTATCATTGATGGTTATGCCACTTTGTACAGAGCACATTACGCTCTTATTCGAAATCCACTAACAAATACCGCCGGTACACCTACTAGCGCTGTATTTGGATTTTCTAACCAAGTATTTCAGTTAATTGAAGAGGAAAAACCAGATTATCTTGTAGCAGCTTTTGATTCAAAGGGAAAAAATTTTAGACATGAACTCTATGAAGATTATAAAGCTAATCGATCTGCAATGCCTGATGAAATTCAGACACAACTTCCGTATTTATGGGAACTTTTAGAGGCAATGAATATTCCAATGTTAAGAGTAGATGGTGTGGAAGCAGATGATATTATAGGAACAGTTGCTAAAATGTGCAATGAAGACAATCTTCAATGCAATATTGTTAGCGGAGATAAAGATTTTATGCAATTAATTAATGATAAAACGTTCTTATATGCACCACAAGCAAGAAAACGTGCAAAAGAAATCTTTGATAAGAAAAAAGTATTAGAAAAATGGGGTGTTGGTCCAGAACATATTATTGATTTATTAGGATTGATGGGAGATAGTTCAGATAATGTCCCTGGTGTGCAAGGAGTTGGTCCTAAGACAGCAATGAAACTTATTCAGGACTTTGGATCTATTGAAAATATATATGAAGAGATTGATAATATTACAAATGAAAAAATGAAAGAGAAGTTACTCAATAGCAAAGAAAATGCTTTATTAAGCAAGCAGTTGGTAACTATTCTAACAGATGTAAAGATTGATGCTGGTATTATCGATTTTAAAAGAAAGGAGATGGATTCAACTAAGTTAGAAGACATCTTTAAGGAATTAGAATTCTCTGGACTACTAAAAAAGATTGGTTCGAATGAATCAGTTGAAATTAAGACTACAAAACGAGAAAAAAAGTATGAGAATCTTACAACCATAGATCAGCTTACATCTTTTATAAAATCAATTAAAGAGGATGAATGGTTATCTGTGGATTTAGAAACTACTTCTGTAAACCCTATGCTTGCTGAGATTGTAGGCTTTAGTTTTTCAGTGAAAAAAGATACAGGGGTATACGTTCCAATACATTTCAAAGATAAAGAGAGTAATTTATTTGGAGATGATGATCTTGAAGTAGCGATTGATGTCTTAAAACCGGTATTGGAGAACCCAAATATTCCGAAAACAGGACAAAATATTAAATATGATGCCCTTATTATGAAACGGCATGGAATTAATTTAAGTGGAATTGCATTTGATACCATGATTGCTGCTCATTTAATTAGTCCTAACGCCAGATCATATAAACTCGATAATTTATCGTTAGCACATCTCAATTATAAGATGGTTCCAATACAGGATTTAATTGGTTCTGGTAAAAATCAAATAACGATGGATCAAGTTACTCTGGAAGATGTATCTTTTTATGCAGTAGAGGATGCAGATGTGGTAATCGAACTGACTGAAATTTTTCTTAAAGAGCTGAAGAATCAGAAATTATACAATTACTTCAAAGCTATAGAAATTGATTTGCTACCCGTTTTGATTGATATGCAATTTAACGGCATCTTTGTTGATAAAGATTATCTTGAAGCACGTTCTGATAAAATTGGCATAAAAATTGATGGGCTTCACGATGAGATTACTACATTAGCAAATCAAGATTTTAATGTGAACTCTTCTCAGCAACTTGCTGAAATTCTATTTGACAAACTAGAGTTGCCAATGATTAAGAAACGTTCTACAGCAGAAGCTGTACTATCAGAGCTAAAACATAAGCATGAATTACCAAGATTGGTTTTGGAGTATAGAAAATTATTCAAATTAAAGAATACCTATCTTGATCCAATACCAACTAATATCAATCCAGTATCTAATCGCGTTCATTCTTCTTTTAATCAGACAATGACAGCGACAGGACGTCTTTCTTCAAGCAGTCCAAATTTTCAAAATATTCCGATTCGAACAGAAGACGGAAGAGATGTTAGAAAAGCTATCCAGGCTCAGTCATCAGAGTATCAAATTTTTTCTGCAGACTACTCTCAGGTAGAGTTGAGAGTGATGGCGCACTTGAGCCAAGATCAAGCTTTAATTGAAGCGCTGAATAATGGAGAAGATATTCATACTTTTACAGCAAAGAGCATTTTTGAAATTGATAATGATGATCAAGTTCTCCCGGAGATGCGACGTACAGCTAAGATTGTAAACTTCGGTATTATGTATGGCGCTGGCCCGTTTCGTTTAAGCAAGGAATTGGATGTTCCATTTGGAGAAGCGAAGAAAATAAAAGATGCATATTTCAGTAAGTATAAAGGAATCGAAGATTATATTGCAAAGTCTAAAGTACTTATTAAATCTGAAAAGTCTGTCCAGACATTACTAGGAAGAAAGAGAGCTGTATGGGATTCAGATAGCCAAAATAAGATTCGAAGAGATGCAGCTGAACGTATGGCAATCAATATGCCAATCCAAGGCACTGCAGCTGAAATGATTAAGCTGGCAATGATTAAGATATATAAAGATTTAAAAGAAAAAGATTTAAAATCGAAATTGATTTTACAAGTTCATGATGAATTGCTTTTAGAGGTACATAAAGATGAATTAGATTATGTATCAGAAATGGTAGTAAAAAATATGAAAGATGCAATAGAGTTGGATGTTCCAGTAGAGATTGATTGTGGTTTTGGACCATCTTGGTATGAGGCGCACTAAATGAGTTATATTGGACCAAAAGTATACATTGATTTAGAGCAGTTAGCACAAAACTATCACTTGCTTAGCAATGAAGTAGGAAATACTCCTGTGATGGCTACAGTAAAGGCAAATGGCTATGGTCATGGCGCTGTGGAGGTTTCAAAAGTATTAGAAAGAGAAGGGACAAGGTACTTAGCAGTCTTTACGCTTGAAGAGGGAATTGAATTACGTGATGCAGGTATTACAAGTGATATCCTTATCTATTCAAAATTAGATCCAAATAGACTTTCCAAAGCTGTAAAATATAATTTGACACTGAATGTATCATCCTTTGATGATTTACAAGCATTGAAAACTCATCAAGGCGGTTTGATTAAGGTGCATTTAAAAATTGATACAGGTATGACACGTTTAGGAGTGCCATTAGAACAAGCAGAAGCATTTTTACAAAAAGCAAATCAAATTGATGGAATTGAAATCGAAGGATTATACTCTCATTTTGCAACGGCAGATGAAGGAGACCTTTCTTATGCCAATGATCAGCTTAATAAGTTCAATGATGTCTTAGCAATTGCAGAAAAATTAGAAATCAATCCTACGTTTATTCATTGTAGTAACAGCGGAGCCATTTTAAATCTTCCAGAATCTCGATTTAATATGGTGAGAGTTGGAATGTTACTTTATGGCGGATTTCCATCCGATGAAGTGCCGCAAGATTTACCAATTAAACCAGTCATGACCTTTACTGCACCTGTGGTGGAGGTAAGAGATGTCAAAGCAGGAACCCATATTAGCTATGGCGGAGTATATACTACTGAAAAGGATACAAGAATTGCGGTTGTACAAGCTGGATTTGCAGATGGAGTACCACGTCCTTGGTATGTAGATGGATTTGTAAAGTTTAAAGATCAAAATTTTAAGATTACGGGAAGAATTTGTATGGATCAGCTCATGATTGATATTGGATCAGCCGATATTCAGTACGGAGATGAAGTTTTAATCTTTGGCTCCAATGACCATGGAACAATTGATGTGAATGAAATTGCAAAAACTATTAATTCTACTTCTTATGTAATTGTTGCTGGAATTGGAATTCGTCCGAAAAGAGTTTTAGATGGCAGAGGAGCAAACTAAAACCTAACCAAGGGTAAATGAAAGGAATTAAGAGGTAATTTTAAACTTTAATCTGCTCCTCATTTTAGTATATGATTTCTACAAAAAAAGGTTCCCCCTTTTTCTTTTTTTACTTATTATACGAACAGATCGCGGGATGGAGCAGCTTGGTAGCTCGTCGGGCTCATAACCCGGAGGTCGTAGGTTCAAATCCTACTCCCGCTACTAACCTCCGATTAACAGATAAAGGAAAACCAAGTATGAAATCATTAAAAATTGTTCTTATTTTTATAAGCACTCTGATTTTAACTAACTGCGCTGATAGCAATGATAAGGAGCTTATGAAGAAAGCAAATGAATTAGCACAAAAGTATATCATTACTGATGGTCATATTGATATTCCTTGGCGTTTACACAAAGGAGGATATGAAGATTTATCTGTTCGAACTCCTGAAGGAGATTTTGATTATGTCCGTGCAAAAGAGGGCGGATTAGACGTTCCTTTTATGTCGATATATGTTCCTGCCACATACCAAGTTACTGGTGGAGCTAAGGCAATGGCAGAAGAATTAATTTCGACAGTTGAACAAATTACAACAGATCATCCTGACAAGTTTGAAATAGCACACAATATTGCAGATGCTGAAAGAATTTTTATCGAAGGAAAAATAGCACTTCCAATGGGGATGGAAAACGGTGCTCCATTAGAGGGTGATTTATCAAATATCCAGTATTTCAGTGACAGAGGAATTAGTTATATCACATTAACACATTCTGAAGATAATGATATTTGTGATTCTTCATATAATCTTGGAGAAAGAACTCATAATGGTCTGAGTGATTTTGGCGCAGAAGTTGTTAAAGAAATGAATAGGGTTGGTATAATGGTTGATATTTCTCACGTATCAGATGAAGCATTTTACCAAGTTATGGATGTAACACAAGTCCCTGCAATTGCTTCACACTCATCTGCGAGACATTTTACACCAGGATTTGAACGTAATATGAGCGATGATATGATTAAACGTCTTGCCGAAAATGGTGGAGTTATACAAATCAATTTTGGTTCATCATTTGTTACAAAAGAATCACAAGATAAACGTCGCAGAAATTCTGAAGTAGTAAATCAATTTATGGAAGACAATAATCTGACATCTGACGACTTGAAAGTCAAAGATTTTGCTAAGCAAGTTGCTGAAGAAAATCCTGTATTCTGTGATGTGACTGATGTAGCAGATCATTTTGATCATGTAGTAGACCTAGTTGGCATTGATCATGTTGCTTTTGGATCAGATTATGATGGGGTAGGAGATACACTTCCATATGGCTTAAAAGATCCTTCTGATTTTCCTAATCTAATATATCATTTATTAAAGAGAGGTTATTCTGAAGAAGATATTAAGAAGATATCTTATAAGAATGTCTGGAGAGTTTGGAAAGCCACCGAAGACTTTGCAAAAGAGCTTTGTGAATGTGGAATGTTAGCAACTGAATGCTCTACTGAGCATTAAGATAGTATTTGTCTTAGACGTTCATAGACAATTGCGCTAACTGCAGAAGAAACATTTAAAGAATTCATATTATTTGACATTGGAATAGTAGCAGTAAAATCAGAATTTTTTAATACTTGCTTACTAACTCCATTACCTTCTCCACCGAAAATCAATATTGAACGACCTTTTAAATCTATTGAATACCAATCTTGTGAATCGATATTATTTTCAAAACTTGTAATCCAGAAATCATTATCTTTAAAATGCCCAATAGCTTGATTGATATTTACTACAGAGTAGAGAGGTATTTTAGCAAAACCGCCTTGACTAACCTGAGCTACAGCACTAGTCATAGATACGCTATTTCGATCCGTTATAATTACCCCATCTACATTTCCTCCTGCGCAAATACGTAGTATTTGACCTAAATTATGAGGATCCTGTACTTGATCTAAGATAACATAGCACGCATTCTTTTTTTCTGTTGTTGGAAGAGAATCGAAACTGGATACTTGCGCTTTGATTAATACTCCTTGAGATCTATTAGTATCAATTTTTTCTCTGAAACTAACCCCATTAAGTATAACAACTTTATCTTGAGGTATATTTGCAACCAACTTTTGGAGCCCTTTATGGTTATATGCAGGAGAATTTTTTTCGAGATAAACCTGATTAATTTCTACCAGATTAGATTCCATTGCATCATGACATCCATTAATACCATATACCGAAATCCGATGTTTTGTAAGTTTGTCCATAAATTTTGATTAAATTTAGGAAAAAAATTGATGATAAAAATTAAAGAATCAGAATTGTACCTTTCTTTTGTGAGATCTCGAGGACCTGGAGGTCAAAATGTAAACAAAGTTTCTACTGCTGTTCAGTTGAGATATAATATCCTAAATTCTGACATTCCAGAGGATATTAAAGATAGATTTTGTGAGCAATATAAGAATAGAATTTCGAAAAATGGTGACGTGATTATTCTCGCACAATCACATCGAACTCAGAGTAAAAATAAGATAGATGCTATTAAACGATTGGAGAGTTTGTTTTCAGATATAAAGATTCCTGTAAAACGAATTGCTACGAAACCTTCTAGAAGTTCTCAAGTTAAAAGGATTGAAAGTAAAAAGAAGAGATCAGTATTGAAGAAAAATAGAAAAAAGGTAACACTCGATGAGTAAATATGTCTTTATTGTGCTCTTATCTTCTATTCTGATGGGTCAGGATGATGTTGAGAAGAAGAATGTTTCTATTCCAGCTTCTTTATCAGATGAAATGACTGATCTTGAGCTTATGTTAGTTGCTGATATTAACACGAACAACACTTTAAGTGAATTTTTGAAGTTAGATGTAGTGTCTAATTCTCTAAAATTAAATGCTCCTAAATATGATCGATTTGAACGCAAAAATAATAAAGGGTTTTATCTACCTACTGGCCGTGCTACAACACTATATCTTGATAGAGGAATAGTCGGTTGGTCAGAAGCAAGTAAATGGTTGATTGAAAATAATGAATCATATTCAAGTGGGTTTTTTAATACTTCATTTGAAAAGTTTAGTTATTATAATTCTAGAAAAGGTTATATAGATGTAGATAATTATTTTAAAGACGCGTGGGACCAAAGAGATATTAATGACTATATTCGTTATATGCATGCTCCTTCATATAGACCTGACACTGAACAAAACACAATATATGATCCCAATCGAACTAAATAAAGCGTTACACGGCGTCGTAGATCTTGATAATTCATTATTTCATAAGCACGTATTAGGAATTACTACAAATTCAAAAGAAATTGGTCCTGGATTTATATTTATTGCTATTAACGGATCTAAGTTTGATGGCAATAGTTTTATAGATGAAGCCCTAGATAATGGGGCAATATGCGTGATTAGCGACTCAAATGGTATTGAACATACCGACAAGATTCTCAAGGTGAAGAGTGCCAGAGAATCATTAGGAAAGATTGCGGCTAATTTTTACAACAATCCTCAAGATAAAATTAAACTTATTGGGGTGACAGGCACTAATGGTAAGACTTCTACAACTCTCATTTTGAAGAGTATTCTAGAGTCTCATGGAAAAAAAGTTTTACAAATAGGCACTCTGGGTATTATTCCAAATATAGTGAATGAAGATTTCGGCCTAACTACACCTGATTCTGTAAATATCTTTAAAGTTCTTAGTCTAGCGGTAGAGAAAAAGTATGATTTTGCTATACTGGAAGTATCATCACATGCTTTATCTCAAAAAAGGATTGATAGTCTTAGATTTGATTTTGCAGGTTTTACCAATCTTACCTTAGATCATTTAGATTATCATGGTACAATTGATAATTATTTTAATGAAAAGAAAAAATTATTTGGGTTGATAAAGGATAGCGGTTCAAGTTTAATACTTAGTGATAGTAGTTATGGAAAAGATATCTGCAATGAGTACCCGAATACTCACAATATATCTCTCAATAGCAATAAAGCTGATTTTTATTGCTCCGATTTTACCTTAGATCATAAAGGGGCTAGCGCTACTTTTAATTTTAAAGGTACTTCTATAGATATTTCTTCAAAATTGGTAGGAAAATACAATCTTGAGAATATTATCTTGGCTGCTAGCATTGCTTTTAAAATAGGAGTTGATGTAAATGCTATTAGAGATGGCATTGCTTCATGCAAATCTATTCCGGGAAGATATGAGGTTATATCTAATAAAGGGCCAGCTATCATTATCAGTGATTATGGACATACTCCAGATGCTTATACCAATGTTTTAAAATCCCTTAGAGATGTTTATCATGATAAGAATATTAAGGTTTTATTTGGTGCTGGTGGTAATAGAGATAAATCAAAAAGACCAGAGATGGCAAAAGCAGTGGAGGGTTTTGCAACTCAATGTTATTTAGCCCCAGACAATCCAAGGTTTGATGATATTGATGATATTAATAGTGAAGTTATGAAGGGATTTTCAAAAGAAATCTGTACAGTATTTGATGATAGAGAATTAGGTTTGATAGCTGCATTAACGGATCTAATTGATTCTGATATCCTAGTTATTTTTGGAAAAGGCAATGAAGAGTATCAAGAAATTAGCGGTAAAAAATTATATTATTCTGATAGAAAAATTATAGAGGAATTTTATGAGAGTTGATATCACTGAAGTTAATTTATTCTTTAGCTATCTGTCTGATTCACTTAATACGGATAATCTTTCTTTGGTTGAAGGGATTACTACGGACAGTCGAGATGTTCAAGAGAATGATTTATTCTTAGCAATCAAAGGAGAAAACTTTGATGGATCTGATTTCATTGACGAAGCATTATCTAATGGCGCAATTTATGCAATCACTGAATCTGTAAACGATAGCGATAATGTTTTTACAGTTGATAATACGATAGAGTTTATTGGAGGGATTTGTTCTAAGTGGATGGCTGATTTTGATGGAAAAACCATTGCTATAACTGGAAGTAATGGTAAAACGACCACAAAAGATTTGATTGCACATGTTCTTATTAAGAGTGGACATAATGTTTCTAAAACAGAAGGAAATTTTAACACATCGATTGGGGTTCCTTTGACTATATTTTCTTTCCCAAATAGTTCTTCACAAATCTATGTTTTAGAGCTTGGCGCAAATCAAGTGGGAGATATTGATTATTTGTCATCTATTGTTAAGCCAGATATAGGTATTGTAACAAATATTTCTGGTGCTCATTTAGAAGGTTTTGGATCAATCGATAATATTCGTCAAGAGAAGAAATCTATCTTTAACCATTCTAATAAAGGGTATTATGGTAATGAAATAGATACTTCAATCACTCTATCTAATCATCCTCTCGCAAACAATGAAGTATTCTTAAAAAATGCTTCTCTTACTTATGAAGTTTGTAAAGATCTTATAGGTAAAAGCGATAGAGAAGAATTTTCTCGAATAATAGACGACTTTGTTTTGCCAAAAGGAAGAGGACAAACTTGTTTTTTATCTAGAGGTATTATGTTAATTGATGATACATATAATGCAAATCCAGAGTCTGTAAAAGCTGCTATTGATAATATTGCAAGATACGATAATAAAGGAAAAAAAATATTTATTTTTGGAGACATGAAAGAGCTTGGCAATGATGAGGCCAGATTTCATGAAGAAATTGGAAGTTATTGTTCAGGAAAAGTTGATACAATAATGTGTTATGGCGATTTAACAAAAAACACGATTAATGATAGTAATGCAGTTCCAATACAACTACATTTTGATACCAAAGAGGCCTTATTTAATGAGCTTTGCAGTCAAATGAAGGAAAATGATGTAGTTTTACTAAAAGGGTCTCGAAGTATGGAATTAGATACAATAATAGAAGATATTATACGTTATGCTAAATGAAATATTAGAACCATTTAAAGATTATTTTAGTTTCTTGAATCTATTTGAGTATATTACATTTAGAGCAGGCGCTAGCGCAATTCTCTCTTTGTTGATTAGTTTTATTTTTGGTCCAGTGATTGTTAGGAAGCTCACAGAATTACAAGTCGGAGAGTCAATTGGAGACTATGGTCCAGAAAGTCATCATAAAAAGCAAGGTACACCTACGATGGGTGGAGTGCTTATTATTTTTGCAACCATCATACCCACTTTACTTTTTGCCGATATCAGCAATCTATTTATACAAATTATTTGTTTTTCAATGCTCTGGATGGGATGTATTGGTTTTTATGATGATTATCTAAAATCTGTTAAAAAGAAAAAAGGTGGATTAAAAGGAAGATATAAATTAATTGCACAATCAGCGCTTGGAATCCTTATTTCTTATATTATTATCCAGTCAAATGTTTATGGTGATTATACACTATCAACATTTGTACCATTTTTAAAGAATGTATCAATTAATTTTTATTATCCACTTATTTATGCATCCTTCATTATTCTCGTTGTTTCAGCAACATCTAATGCTGTTAATCTGACCGATGGTCTTGATGGGTTAGCTTCGGGATTACTTGCAATCTCTATGACTGTATTTGGAATAATTTCATATATATCTGGTAGGGTAGATTTCTCTGATTATTTAAATATTGCTTATATTCCATTAGCAAGTGAGTTAACTATATTTGCTGCTGCATTCTTTGGTGGATGTCTAGGATTTTTATGGTTTAATGCAAGGCCAGCACTAATTTTTATGGGAGATGTTGGATCGCTTTCAACTGGTGCAGCACTTGGAACATTAGCTATACTATTAAAGAAAGAAGTTCTACTAATTATTGTTGGTGGAGTATTTGTTATGGAAACATTGTCAGTAATTTTGCAAGTAATTTATTATCGGTGGACAAAGAAGAAGTATGGCTCTCCAAAAAAACTATTTTTAATGGCACCATTGCATCATCATTTTGAGCTTAAGGGATGGCCTGAATCAAGAGTAATAATCCGATTCTGGCTTATTGGAATCCTATTTGCTTTATTATCTCTTACAACGTTTAAGATTAGATAAAAATGAGAAGAAAAACTGTTAGCGTAAAAGTTGGCACTGTCAATATCGGAAGTAATCACTCTATTAAAACACAATCTATGACTACGGCTTCAACGTTAGATACTAACGCGAGCGTTGAAGAGGCAATCAGAATTATTGATGCTGGAGGAGAGTTGGTAAGATTTACAGCTCCCAATACTAATGAGGCTGAAAACTTGCAGGACATTAAGTCTGCAATTAGAGAAAAAGGATATGAGATCCCTCTTGTTGCTGATATACATTTTACACCTAAAGCTGCACTTACTGCTGCTAGAATCGTTGAGAAAGTTCGAATTAATCCAGGAAATTATGTTGATAGAAAGAGATTTAAGGTTAAAGAATATGACGATATTACCTATGCCAAAGAGATAAAAAAGATTAAAGATAAATTTGTACCACTGATCGATATTTGTAAAGAAAATAATACGGCAATAAGGATTGGAACGAACCATGGATCTCTTTCTGATCGAATAATGAATCGTTTTGGCGATACTCCGTTAGGTATGGTAGAATCAGCATTAGAGTTTCTAAGGATCTGCAAGGAAAATGATTTCAATCAGGTTGTGTTATCTATGAAAGCCAGTAACCCCCTTATAATGATTCATGCCTATAGATTATTAGTATATAAGATGGACTTGGAAGATATGCATTTCCCTCTACATTTAGGTGTGACAGAGGCAGGAGATGGTATTGATGGCAGGATTAAGTCAGCTTTGGGTATCGGCACGTTATTGTCAGAAGGTATTGGAGATACAATTAGAGTATCTCTTACTGAAGACCCTGAGTTTGAAATTCCTGTTGCAGATAAAATTCTTAGGAAAATTGATAGTCTCTCTACTAAACATGCAATTGACTATGAAGATCCTAGATCAGTATCATATTTAAAAAGATTTACAGATGGATGCTCTAATATTGGAGGGAGTAATGTGCCAATAGTAATTTCAAGCTCTCAAACAGCTTTTGAAGGATGTCATCCTGATTATATCTACTCAGAAAGTGCTATTCAAGACGATAGCAATCAAAGATATATTGTACCCCATACTATCTGGGTTGATAAAAATAGTAAGAATATATTTCCCTTCTTTGAATCGTTGCAGTCTTATAGAAAATCAGATTACCAATCTGAAGAAGTAAATTTCGTACAATTAGATATGAAAAGGCTAACTAACTCTATAGTGAGTTCACTACCTTCAAATGTTGTTTTTGTATTGAATATTGATGGATATAGTAGTTATGATATGAGGAAAAGTTTTAATTTTTTTGAAAATCAAAATATTGTAAATCCAGTTATTCTGACAGGAGAGTACAATAAAGAGGATTTTGAAGAAATTGCAGTAGATATCTCGATTGATTTTGGATCTCTTTTGCTTGAAGGATATGGGGATGGTTTATGGATAGAATCAAAAGAATATTCAGAACAGATTAATGGGTTAAACTTTTCAATACTTCAAAATACTAGAACTAGAATTTTTAAGACTGATTATATATCATGTCCATCATGCGGAAGAACCAAGTTTGATTTACAGGAAACGACAGCGCTTGTAAAGAAGCATACTAGCCATCTTAAAGGTCTTAAAATATCAGTAATGGGGTGTATTGTAAATGGACCTGGAGAAATGGCTGATGCAGACTATGGCTATGTAGGTTCAGGTATTGGATTAATCTCTCTCTATAAAGGTCAAGATATAATTAAAAAAAATATTAGCAGCGAAGATGCTGTTGATGAATTAATTCATTTAATTAAAGAAAATGGTGATTGGATTGATCCAAAAATATAATTGTACATTGCTTGACCAATTAAAGTTTTATGTGTAAAGTACTCTCATGAATTTAGAAAATTATATTCCTGAAGTTTTAATGGTTTGGATAGAGCCAATTATAACCATTGCCCTTGGAATACTGCTTGGTATTATTTTTAAGAGATTCTTAATCTCAAGATTAAAGTCTCTCTCAAGAAAGAATGAATGGAAAAGCGATGATGTGATAATCGATGCTATAGATTCAGTAATCGTCCTCTGGTTTTTCTTGGCTTTTACTTCAATGGCAATTGGCAATGCTGATATTCCTGGACCTGAACAATTAATTCAAAAAATTATTTCAGCATTTTTAATCATTTCTATTAGTTTCACAGCTTCAAAAATTGTTTTAGGACTATTAGATGTATGGTCAAAGAATAATAGTTCTCTTCCTTCTACAGGAATTTTTAAAGGATTAATTAACGTATCAGTCTTTTCATTGGGATTTTTATTTATTTTACAGTCTTTTGGAATATCGATTACTCCACTTATCACTGCCCTAGGTGTTGGTGGTTTGGCAGTGTCTTTAGCTTTGAAAGACACTCTTTCAGACCTGTTTGGTGGAATTAATATTTTATTGAGTAAAACAATGCAAGAAGGAGATTATGTTGAGCTGGACAATGGATACCAAGGATATGTAAAAAATATTGGATGGCGATACACTACGATACAAGAAAGGGCAAATAATGTAATATCTATCCCAAATTCAGTTCTATCTGGATCAATATCAAAAAATTATACTTCTATGGATGCAGCTTTCAGAGTCCCAATACAGGTAGGCGTGTCTTATGATAGCAACTTAGATCATGTAGAAAGAGTGGCTCTAGAAGTAGCAGGAAATATTTATGATGAATTAGACTGTGTTAGTAAGGATTATAAACCAACAATTCGATTTAGAGAATTTGCTGGCTCAAGTATCAATTTCTTCATTTATTTTCAAGGAAAGAAGTTTGGAGATCATAATGTTATTCTGAATGCATTTATTAAAAAGCTTCATAAGCGTTTCCAAGAGGAGAATATTGAAATTCCATACCCTATTCGCACAGTAATACATAGAAATGAAGTTAAGAATTAAACCTTTTAATGATAAAGTAAAAGCTCTATATGAAAATCATTCACATTTTCATACGGGCGACGCTGGATTAGACTTGTTTGTTGTTGATGATCAAGTAATTCCTGGCAACTCTACACAACCTATCCATTTACAGATTGCCTGTGAAAATTTAGATAATAAAGCATATTATCTATTTCCTAGATCTAGTATATCTAAAACACCTATTCGATTAGCTAATTCGATTGGACTAATTGATGGCGGCTATAGAGGAGAGCTCGTAGGAATGGTAGACAATATATATAGCGAAGATTATCACGTGAAAAACGGAGAGAGATATTTTCAGTTAGTAGCCGTCGATAGCTCACCAATTGAATTTGAGTTAGTAGAAGATTTATCTCAATCTAGCAGAGGTGAAGGTGGCTTTGGAAGTACAGGAAAGTAATATTTAGTTTGATATTTCATAGTATTTATGCTAAAATTCAACCGCAAAATTTTTTAATAAAATAAATTAAATAATGGAGGAAAAATGGCTCTAAAAATTAAACCACTTGAAGACAGAGTTGTTGTAGAAGCAATGGCTGCTGACGAGAAAACAGCAAGTGGAATTATTCTGCCAGATACAGCACAAGAAAAACCTCAACAAGGAACAGTGCTTGTTGTTGGCACAGGAAAGTCTTGTAATTGCAGTTGTTGTAAAGATTGTGACTGCTGTAAGAGCGACACTATGGCTGTAAAAGCAGGCGATAAGGTTTTATATGGAAAATATTCGGGCACTGAAATCAGTCATGAAGGGAAAGAACTTCTGATTATGAGAGAAAGTGACATACTAGCAATACTTTAAAGGAGATTATAAAATGGCTAAAGATATAGCATACGATACAGAAGCTCGCGCAGCCTTAAAAAGTGGCGTAGATAAGCTTGCAAATGCAGTAAGAGTAACTCTGGGACCAAAGGGTAGAAATGTAGTGATTGAGAGAAAGTTTGGTTCACCAACTGTGACAAAAGATGGAGTTTCAGTTGCTAAAGAGATAGAACTTGAAAATCAATTAGAAAATGTTGGCGCACAAATGGTGAAAGAAGTTGCATCTAAAACATCTGATGTAGCAGGAGATGGAACAACTACAGCTACAGTGCTTGCTCAATCTATAATTTCAGAAGGACTGAAGAATGTTACTGCTGGAGCAAATCCTATGGAAATTAAAAAAGGAATAGACTTGGCTAAAGAAGGAATAATTGATTTTATATCAAAAATGTCTAAAGATATTCCTGATTCTAAACAAATTGCACAAGTTGCTACAATTTCAGCAAATGATGATCAGGAAATTGGTTCAAAAATTGCTGAAGCAATGGATAAAGTAGGTAAAGATGGAGTAATTACTGTTGAAGAATCAAAAACTGCTGAAACTTATCTTGAGTTTGTCGAGGGTATGCAGTTTGATAGAGGTTATTTATCTCCATACTTTGTTACTAATTCTGATTCTATGGAAGCAGACTTAGATGAACCTTTTGTTTTAGTTCATGACAAAAAAATTAGCAATATGAAAGATTTATTGCCATTGCTTGAAAAGGTAGTGCAGGCTGGAAGACCTATTCTTATTATTGCTGAAGATATAGAAGGAGAAGCACTTGCAACGCTTGTTGTAAATAAATTAAGAGGTACATTCAAAGTGTTGGCAGTAAAAGCTCCAGGGTTTGGTGATAGAAGAAAATCTATGCTTGAAGATATTGCTATTTTAACTGGTGCAACTGTTATATCAGAAGAACAAGGATATAAACTTGAAAATGCTACTTTGGAGTTCTTAGGATCTTGTAAAAAAGTGGTTAGTGATAAAGACAACACAACATTGGTTGACGGAAATGGAAAAAAATCTGCTATCAGTGCAAGAGTCAATGAGATTAGAGTGCAAATTGAGAAGACAACCTCTGATTATGATCGTGAAAAAATGCAAGAAAGACTAGCAAAATTATCAGGAGGAGTTGCTGTCCTTAATGTTGGAGCTGCTACTGAAGTAGAAATGAAAGAAAAGAAAGCCAGAGTAGATGATGCTTTACATGCAACTAGAGCTGCTGTAGAAGAAGGGATTGTTCCTGGTGGTGGAGTAGCGCTTTTGAGAGCAAGCTTAGAACTTAAAAAAGTAAAAGCGACAACAAGCGAACAGGTTGGAGTAGATATTATGAAACGAGCATTAGAAGGTCCAATACGTCAAATTTGTGCCAATGCAGGCGTAGAATCTTCTATTATTGTTCAGAAAGTGCTTGAAGGAAAGAATGATTTTGGATATGACGCCAGAAATGATGAGTATGTTAATATGTTCAAAGCTGGAATTATAGATCCAGCTAAGGTTGCTAGAGTTGCTGTAGAAAATGCTGCCTCTATATCTGGACTTTTATTAACAACTGAAGCGGCTATTACAGATCAGCCTGAAGATGATCCTCCAATGCCTGGCGGAGCCCCTGATATGGGCATGGGCGGCATGGGCGGCATGGGCGGCATGATGTAATGTTGTCATTTATCCCAAAATAAATACATAAAAAACCCTCATCTTTGAGGGTTTTTTGTTTGTAATATTGTCTATGGAAAAAATTGCAATAAAAGATATCAAATTAGTTGGATTTCATGGTCTATATGAAAATGAAAAGAGGGATGGTATTAATCTAAGTTTTGATATAGAATTATATTTTAAAGATGAAATCAATAATAACTTTGATGACATAGAAAAAACCATTAATTATATTGAAGTGATCGATCTTGTTAAACGTATTAATTCTTCTGCAAATTTTGATTTAATAGAGACATTATGCAATAGGATTCTTAGTGAAATAATGGAACTTTATAGCCCATTGAAATCAACTGTAAGAGTAAGAAAATATAAATTGCCAATAGATACAAAACTCAATTGTGTTGAAGTGGAGATGACGAAAGAAAACAATGTCTGATACTATTTATTTATCTATAGGATCAAATTTAGGTGATAAAGAGTCTAATATCGCTTCATGTATTGCTATGCTTGGCTCTTATGTAGAAAATAAAGAAATAAGAACCTCTTCTTTTTATTTGTCAGAACCTCTATATAATACTAATCAACCTACATTTATCAATATTATTGTTGAGTTAAATACAACATTTACTCCATTTCAATTTTTAGATAAAATTTATGATATAGAAAAGATGTTAGGTCGCAGTATTGATAGAGAGAGAAATGCTCCAAGAACAATTGATATCGATATTATTCTCTTTGGAGACGCTTTTATGGAAACTCCTCAACTTACTATTCCACATTCTCATGCTTTATTACGTAAATTCGTACTTGTTCCATTAGCTGAACTTGTTCCAGATAAGATTTTTCCTGGGACTAAGCATAAGATAATTGATTTATTAAAAAAATGTCCTGATACTTCAGCAGTGGATAAACACTTAATCGATAAGAAAGCATGAGCGAATTAGATTCATATATTGCAATAGAAGGCCCTATAGGGGTTGGAAAAACCAGTTTAGCAGAAATGATTGCTGAAAAGCTCAATACTAGAAAAGTATTTGAAGATTTTAAGAAGAATCCATTCTTAGAAGAGTTCTATGAAGATCCAGATAATAATGCTCTACAAACTCAAATATGGTTTTTGTTGCAGAGATATCAACAGCAGCAGAAAGAGATTAAACAATTAAATGCTTTTCAAAAGGGCGTAGTTACTGATTATATGTTTGAAAAAGATAGACTGTTTGCTGAGTTCACTTTAAGATCTCAGGCTGAGTTTGAGCTATACTCTAATGTTGCAGATATTTTAGAAAAAGATATTATCAAACCAGATATGGTAGTGTATTTACAGGCAGAAACTCCACGATTAATGAAAAATATTAAACAAAGAGGACGTGATTTTGAAAAGGGTGTTACCAGTGCGTATATCAATCAGGTTAATGAAAAATATCAAGAGTTCTTTGTAAATTACGATGAAAGACCTCTCCTTGTTATTAATGCTAACAATATCGACTTTGTTAACAATCCTGATGATTTCGATAATCTATTAGAAGTTATACAGGAGCCTGCACAAGGAAGAAAGTATTTTAACCCTTCATAAATTATGTTAAAGTGGATAATAGCAGCTGTTATAATTTTTGTAATATATAGATTGTTTAGCAAGCAAGAAAGCGTGACTGTGAGAAGAAAAAAAAGAGATACAAAAATAGACTATAAAAAAGTTGAGGATGCAGAGTTTGAAGATCATGAATAAATACAGTCATATATTGTCACAATTCTTATCCAAGATTGCGGTAAATCTACTTATCCTTGTAATAATTTCTTCTACATTATGTTCTCAAGAAAAAAATCATAATCTTAATTTTATCTTTGCAAATAATGGATATGGATTTGGATATGAATTAGAAAAATTCTTAAGAGATGACTTATCTATTGGTACTGACTTAAGATTTTATGATATCAGAGCTGATGAATACCCAATTTATGACCCTTTTTATAATCAATATAAGGTCATAGGTGAAAAGAACATTACAATGCTACCTCTTTATTTCAAATTAAACTTCTATCCATTTCAGGGAAAGATTGCAAATAATTTTGAACCCTACGTACTTTTCTCCGTTGGGCCAATGATATCAATTGATGGAGATGAAAATATCAGGAGCTTCTCAAAGAGATGGTCTGATGCAGATACTCAAATTAATCCAGGAGGGTCTATAGGTTTTGGAATTAATTTTAACACCAATGCTCAAAATAGTCTTTCATTTGGGCTTGGATATGATTATCTAAAAGTGAAAGAGCCTATTCATGATAAAAGGGATTATGGTGGAGCATTTCTATATTTAAAATATAAGATTAATCGTGAGTAAATTCTCTTTTGTAAATAAAAAACATGTTCAAAATAATACTTTTTTTTTGGATCAAGATGAATCTCATCATTTAATTAATGTATTACGCCTTAAGTTAGATTCTAATATATGGCTGACAGATGGAGAGGGTGGTACTTATTATTGTAAGGTTAATAATTTTACCGATAAGAATATAGTTGAAGGTTGTATATTAGATTCCTACACTAATCAGAATGAACTGAATTATCATATACACCTTGGATTACCAATTATCAAGAAATCAAGAATGAAGATTGCAATCGAAAAATCCGTAGAGTCTGGTATAAAAGAGCTAACTCCATTAAGCTTAGATAGATCGATAAAATCTAATATTTCCTTAGAGAAAATAGAATCTATTATGCGCTCTGCAACCAAACAATCTACGAGAAGCATATTGCCAAAGACTAATCCTATATCTCAACTAGAAGACTGGTATGATCCAGAAGCATTAAATATTGTAGCTTCAATCGAATCAATAGATACTTTGACAAGTTTTAAAGATCAAATATTTAAAGCTATTGATAAAAAAAAGAATATATCAATTCTGCTTGGTCCTGAAGGTGGATTTTCTTCAAAAGAAAAAGAGTTTATTTATGATAATAAATTTCTTAAAGTTAGTGTTGCTAAAGCAGTATTAAGATCAGAGACTGCTATAGTATCGATTTTATCGATTTTAAATGAAATAATGGTTCAATATGAATAAAACAATTTTTCAAAAGATTATAGATAGAGAAATTCCTTCGAATATTCTTTATGAGGACAATGACATAATTGCTATCGAAGATATTAATCCTGTTGCTGAAGTGCATGCTATCATAATACCTAAGAAATGTATTCCAACATTAAATGATCTGGACCCAATGGATGCTGATATTGTAGGTAAGATGGTCTTAGTAGCAAAGAACCTTGCAAAAGAATTTAAGATTGATAAATCTGGTTATAGGACAGTTTTCAATTGCAATGATGATGGAGGACAAACTGTTTATCATATCCATCTTCATTTAATTGGAGGAAGAAAATTAAATTGGCCGCCCGGATAGATTTATGCATATTTCAAAATTAGAATTATTTGGATTTAAATCGTTTGCTAAAAAACAAACTATACTGTTAGACAGTGGAGTAACGGGTATAGTTGGACCTAATGGTTGCGGGAAGACAAATATCGTAGATGCAATTAGGTGGGTATTAGGAGAGCAAAAAACTTCTAGATTAAGAAGCTCTAAAATGGAAGATGTTATTTTCAATGGAGCCTCAAATATAAAGCCTCTAGGGCTCTGCGAAGTGTATCTAACAGTACAAAATGATAAGGGTTTATTGCCTATTGAATATGATGAAGTAGAGATTGGTAGAAAATTATATCGAAATGGTGATAGTGAATACTTTATTAATAGAACTGCTTGCAGATTAAAAGATATATATAATCTATTTGTTGATACAGGAATGAGCTCAGATGCTTATTCTGTTATCGAGCTCAATATGATTGAACAAATATTGTCAGACAAGGACGATAGTAGACGTTCCATGTTTGAAGAGGCAGCTGGTATAAATAAATATAAATCACAGAGACGTTCTGCCTTAAAGAAATTTGAATTAAATAATAGAGACTTAGAAAGAATCGATGATATTATTATTGAAATTGAAATGCAAGTCAAGAGTCTTGAGTTGCAGCTCAAGAGATTTAAGAGGCATGAAAAATTAAGCATCCAATTGCAAGAGATAGAAATAAAACTAGCTTCAGCAAAGATTGTTGAATTAGAGAAAACAATTAAACCTCTTGAGTCTTTATTGAAGAAGAAAAACACTTTATTAAAGAAAAACACTTCTAAAAAAGAGTCTGAAAGTGTTGAGCTCACGGATGCAAGAGATTTTTATTTAGCAGAAAAAGATATTCTAGATACAATGAAAGTCAATGTTGATAATCTTACTGAAAACTTATTAAAGGAAGTTCAGACTAAAAATCACGAGTCTTCTAGAGGCATGGAGGTTCTTGAAGAGGAGTTGCAAAAGAAAATTAGTCAGTTAAATCAATTTGATAAAGATTATATCAAAATTGTTTCGGATTGCGATGATTGCGGTAAACCGGTTACTATTGTATCAGAATGTTCTCATTGTGGAAAAGTAGAGAAGGATAAAAAGTATACAGTTATTGAGACCGATCAAAAATATGAAAAATTAAAAGCAAGCATTCAGGACTATAAAGATAAAATTCAATCTTATAACAAAGAGAAAGAGTTTGATTTCAACAAAATAGATGATTCTATAAAGGAGATGCAGAAGAAAATTAATCTAAACAAGCTAGAGCTTCGTAACAAGGAGCAAGATGTGAATCAAGCATTTATGAAAATGGAATCAATTAGAATAAAAATAGATGCAGATAAATTTGATAAGGATGATATTTATTATGATATTAAAAGCGCAGAAATGAAGATATCTGAATCAAATATCAAGATATTTCAAATTAGAGAGGTCATTAAGGAAAAATTTGGAGATAAGGTTAAGTTAAAAAGTATAAAAGATTATAATATTTCTGACATGACATATAATGTAGAGAAAATTAAGAGAAGTATTGAAGCAATAGGGCCAATTAACTGGGCAGTATCTGATGAGTATGACGAACAGAGCAAACGGTTAAATATGCTCAAAGATCAAAGATCTGATTTGCTTGAATCTGAGCAAAATTTAAAAAATGCTATTCAAAAAATTGATTCAGTTGCTAAAAAACAATTTCTAGAAACCTTTGAAAAGATAAAAAATAATTTTGAAACAATGTTTAAGGTATTCTTCTCAGGAGGTAAAGGATCAATTGATCTCGAAGACATAGAAGACCCTTTAAATTCTGATGTAGTAATACTTGCTCAGCCGCCAGGGAAGAAAAATAATTCACTTAAAATGTTATCTGCAGGAGAGAAATCTTTAACTGCTATTGCGCTATTATTTTCTATTTATCAGTATAAGCCAAGCCCTTTTTGTATACTTGATGAAATTGATGCTCCGCTCGATGATATTAATATTAAAAAATTTACTGATGTAATCTCAGAATATAGCAAAGATACTCAGTTTATAATGGTAACTCATAATAAATTAACTATGGAGTCAGCCGACTGTATATATGGTGTTACTGCAGAAAAAAAAGGTATTTCAAAGGTTATTTCAATTAATTTTGCTGAAAAATAAACTATTTGTAGTATTCAATCCTTTTTTACAAATTACGCCTGTTTCATTAGTAACAAAAAAAAGAGAAATAAAAAAATATGGCTACTAAAATTAGATTAAAAAGAATTGGTAGAAGAAACAGACCCTTCTACAGATTAATAATTATTGATTCAAGAAAAAGAAGAGATGGACCAGCTATCGAGCAAGTCGGTTGGTATGACCCTCTGAAAAAAGATAAAGAGACAAACTTTAGTCTTAATGAAGATAGAATCATTGCTTGGTTGCAATTAGGCGCCCAAGTCTCAGATCCTGTTAATAAACTTATGAAGAGATCAGGTTTAGCATATAAATGGCATCTAATGGGACAAGGACTTTCATCTGAAGATATAGAGAAAGCTGTTGCTAAATGGAAAGAAGAAAGGCTTGAAGTCTTGGAAAACAGGAAAAAAGCAAAAATTAAAAGAAAAGAAAAAATTAAAGCAGAAAAAGCTGAAGCAAAAGCACCTGCTGTAGAAGAAGCTAAAGAAGAAGCTCCTGTAGAAGAAGCACCTGCTGAAGAAGAAGCTAAAGAAGAAGCTCCTGTAGAAGAAGCACCTGCTGAAGAAGAAGCTAAAGAAGAAGCACCTGCTAAAGAAGAAGCTCCTGTAGAAGAAGCACCTGCTGAAGAAGAAGCTAAAGAAGAAGCACCTGCTGAAGAAGATCTAGATAAATAAATACCTTCAACCACATCTTTAGTAAATTAGATGATGATGAATATTTTTTTTATTACGCCATTTCCAGATTCAATTAAGACTTTAGTTGAAAATAATATTGCCAATCAAGGAGCTAAGAAGGGGTTGGTGAATATTAACATTATCAATCTCAGAGATTTTGCTAAAGATTCTTACAAGAAAATAGATGATGAACCTTATGGCGGAGGAAGTGGAATGGTCATGATGTGCCAACCATTTTTTGATGCAATTGATTGTTGTATATCTCAATCTGATAGTAAGCCAAAAGTTATCTTTCCTTCTCCAAAAGGAAAGGTGTTAAATCATTCTATTGCATCTGAATTAAGCAAAGAAGAGTCGTTGATATTTATATGTGGTCATTATAAAGGATTAGATGAAAGAATTATTGAAAAATATGTAGATCTTGAAGTATCTATTGGTGATTATGTTCTATCAAATGGAGAGCTGTCCTCTATGATTGTGTTTGATTCTATAGTTCGTTTAATACCAGGAGTATTAAATGATTTAAATTCTGCAATGACAGATTCTTTTGTTGACGATTTACTTGATGCTCCTTATTTTACGCGGCCTAATGAAATAGATGGATTAAAAGTTCCAGATGTGCTATTATCAGGCAATCATAAGTCTATTGATGACTGGAGAGAGAAGAAAAAGGTTGAAATAACCAAAGAAAGAAGACCAGATCTTTGGAGAAAGTATAAGAAATTAAATGATTAAAGATAATTTAAGAGACGATATTCCGAATTTTAAGACCGGAGATACATTATCAATCAATGTTAATGTAAGAGAAGGAAAAAAAGTAAGACAACAGCTTTTTAAAGGTACTGTTATCGCACGTAAGGGTTCTGGTATTTCAGAAACTATCACAGTTAGAAAGATATCAGATGGCATAGGTGTTGAAAGAGTATTTCCTATTCATTCCCCAGTTATTGCTTCTATGAAGGTAGATAGAGTAAATAAAGTTAGAAGAGCAAAACTTTATTATCTAAGAGGTCTTTCTGGTAAAGCAGCAAGACTAGCTGAAAAAAAATAAAGCTTGATTTATAATATCCTACTATTTGTTTTAAGCTTATCTCATATGTCTGTTCATATTGTTATGATGCTAATTCCTAGCATGTTTATTGATTTAGTTAATTTTTATAGTCTCAGCGCTTCATCTCTTGGATTAATTTTTAGTATTAGCAGTTTTTGTTTTGGTGTTGGATCACTTCCCATGTCTCTTCTATATAACAAATATGGACCTCGAACTTTACTTGTTTTTTCTCAAATAGGAATATTTATTTCTGCTCTTTTGGCATCTAACTGCAATAGTATTGAGAGTTTTGCGATGTTTAATATTTTTTTAGGTCTTTTTGCTAGCATCCACCATCCTGTATCTCTAACTCTCATAGCAGAGGTATTCGATAATAATATAGCAAAAGCAAATGCATTTCACGGGATATTTGGGAGTTTAGGAGTATCTACTGGTCCGTTAATATGTTATTATGCAACAACAAATTTTGATTGGCAATTTTCCTTCTTTCTTATAGCTATTTTTAATTTAATAATTGCTCCCATAACTTATTTTGTTATTCCCAAGTCTAAAAAACGTGAATCAGTAAGTATTTTAGATTTTAGAATGGGAAATCAATTAAAAATATTACAGATATTCTTTATGATATCTTTAATTGTAGGCATAGTTTTTACCATTTTTAATACTTTTATACCGTCTGTTTTTAAGGTAGCAATTGGAGAACAATCAAATCTATTTGTATCAGGAATTTTAATATTTGGAGTTTTTGGACAGATATTATCAGGATTTTTTGGAGATAAATTTAATAGAATGAAATTATTATCATTTGTTTTAATGATACTATGCCCTCTGTTTATTGCCACTTATTTTCTAAGTGACTTTTCTTTAATAGCAGTTTCAGTATTGCTAGCTATTTTTATGTATGCTATTCAGCCTTTGATAAACTCAATTATAAAAGATATTACTACTACAAAGATTCGTTCTGTGGTGTTTGGAATAAATTTCTTTTTAATGTTCGGAATGTCAGGTCTTGTTGCAGCGTTAGGAGGGTTAATTGCAGATTTATATAGTTTTGAGTTAATTTTCCCTATATTTTCGGTATTGTTTCCGTTGGGAATTTTTTTATTGTATTTATTATATAGAAATACAGAAATGATAGAGGTGTAATGTTAGTAAGTATGACAGGTTTTGGAGTTGGTCACTACGAAGATAATAATGTTGTTATCGATGTAGAGCTTAAATCATTTAATTCAAGATACTTTGAATTAAATACGAGATTATTTGATTTGTCAGGAGAGTCTGAATATAAAATAAGAACTTTTTTAAAGAATAAGCTTAAGAGAGGTTCTATAAATCTAAGCGTTAAGATTGACTCTAAAAATCAATTAAAATTAAATAAGCATAAATTAGAAAGCGTCCTATCTGCATACAAAGAAATAGAAAAGAAATATAATTTAGACTTAGAATACAGTCACTTGCTTAGGAATAATGACATAATGAGCTTTAAATTATTGCCTAAATCAGTAGAAAATAAAGTGCTAAAGGCTATAAGAATTGCCACAGATCAAGTGATAGAGATGAGATTAAAAGAAGGAAAGTCTATTGAAAGAGAATTTATAGGATATATTTCTACTGCAAAGAAAGATTTAAGTAAGATCGAATCCATTTATTTAAAATCTGTTAATAAAAAAGTTAATTCCAAAACAACAAATGAATCTAAAGTTGAAGAAATAGAGAAGATGGATGTTACTGAAGAAATTGATAGAACAAAGAGCCATTTTGATCAAATAATTTTATCTGTTAAATCAAAAGATTTATCAGGGAAGAAAATAAATTTTATTTTACAAGAGATTAATAGAGAGTCTAATACTATATTATCTAAATTTTTAGATAAGAATATCGCTAAACATGCTATAAGTTTGAAGATGCAAGCAGAGAAATTAAGAGAACAGGTGAGTAATATTTTATGAAGAATTTTTTTATTATATCAGGCTCTTCAGGTTCAGGAAAGACAACATTGATAGAGCTTTTATCTCGTGATCTAAATATGGATATTTCAGTGTCATGTACAACTCGGAATAAGAGAGAATATGAGATCGATGGAGTACATTACAGATTTATATCAGAAAAAGAATTTCAAAAGATGATTGATGAGAATAGATTTCTTGAGCATGAGAATGTTCATGGTGATCTATATGGAACACCATTAGATAGTCTAGAAGGATGTATTGAACAGGATAAATCTCTATTTCTAGAGCTAGATGTCAAAGGAGCAATAAGTGTTAAAAAAATATATCCATTAAATACGGTATCTATTTTTCTTTCGCCTCCAAACATAGAAGAATTAAAACATCGACTAGTCAATAGATCTACAGAATCCGAAGATGAAATTGAAAAAAGATTGAGCAGATTTGAAGAGGAAGACAATTTAAAAAAAGAATTTGACTATACGCTTATTAATGATAATTTTGAAGCCACGTTTGCAAAACTAAAAAAAATGATTATTTCATTCAAAGAAGAGGATTAAAAATGGCAGTTGAACCAATTTCTTTTAAAAAACTATTAAAGAAAACTGATGATATATATGAAGCAGTTCTTGTTGCGTCTAAGAGAGCAAAACAAATTTTGCAAGATCGTGTTGTAAAGCAAATGATTGATGAAAATCAAGAAATTGTAGATGATGATGGAATTTTTGCCGAACCTGTTGTAAGAGAAGATATTGATTATGACAAAGAAGAAAAAGTCACAAGCATGGCTCTTAATGAGTTTTTAGACGGAAAAATTGATTGGAATAAATCAGACGAATTAATTGAAAAGTAATTTGAGTGTAAAAAAGCAATATCTTTCTCAAAATAAAGAATTGTTTGGCAAAGAAATCTTCCTAGAATTAGAGAACAACTCGAAACCACTAAAAAGCGTAGAAATTGATGATACTTGGTATCATGCATTGCAAAGTGAGTTCTCAAAAGATTACTGGAAATTTCTAACTGATACCATACGTGGTCTTTATAAAAAAAAGATAGTATATCCAAGTCCTAAAAAAGTCTTCAATGCCTTTGATTCTACTCCACTTGATAAGGTTAAAGTAGTTATTATAGGTCAAGATCCATATCATGGCCATGGTCAAGCACATGGATTATCTTTTAGCGTAGAGAGTGATACTAAAATACCTCCTAGCTTAATGAATATTTATAAAGAATTGAATTCAGACTTAAATATATCTATTCCAAGCACTGGTAACTTACAGTCTTGGGCAGATGAAGGAGTTTTGTTATTAAACACAATATTAACTGTTGAAGCTAATCAGGCTAATTCTCATAAGGGGTTAGGTTGGGAAAAATTTACTAAAGCAATTATTAGAGTTGTAGATCAAGAGTTAAAGAATGTAGTATTTATGTTGTGGGGAAAACAGGCGCAATCATTTTCATCTATGATTAATGAGAGTAACCATCACATTCTTTCTGCCTCACATCCTTCTCCATTATCAGCACATAACGGATTTATTGGATGTAAACATTTTTCTAAAGCTAATGAGTATTTAAAGAAGCGCGGTAAAACACCTATAAATTGGACTATATAACAAATTATCTTGTCACATGTACAAAACATTGCTAATCTATTAAAGAAGTGATTTAGACGTGTTGAAAATATGTGGATAAATACAATTTTAAAGAAAAATGGCAAATAAAAAAAATAACGATATAAATTTACAGCCACAGGCTATAGAAGCAGAAGAAGCTGTTCTTGGTGCTATGATGATTGATGAGGATGCTACTAATAGAGCAATAACTTTATTAGGATCTAGTCATTATTTCTACAAAGAATCTCATAAGAAAATTTTTGATGCAATGCTTACTTTATCGTCTACAAGCAATCCAATTGATACTGTTTCAGTATCCGATGAGTTAAAGAAAACAAAGTCATTAAAATCTGTAGGAGGTTTGTACTACTTAACGGGCTTAGTAGATAAAGTCCCTACTTCTGCAAATGTTGAAATGTATGCTTCAATAGTTAAAGAAAAAGGAATTCTTCGTGATTTAATTTCTACTTCACATCAAATTTCTAAGAAAGCATTTGATGCTGGAGATGCTGTAGGATCTATTCTTGATGAAGCTGAACAATCTATATTTAATCTTACTGAACAAAAGGATACTAAGATTTATGCACATATTGAGCCAATACTAGCACAAACAGTAAAAAGGTTGGACGAAATTCATGCTAATCCAGGCGGTGTTGTTGGAATTCCATCAGGAATAATTGATCTGGATAAAGTAACTTCTGGTTTTCAAAACAGTGATTTAATTATTATTGCAGGTAGGCCATCAATGGGTAAAACAGCTTTGGCATTATCGCTAGCTAGAAATGCTGCAATTGAAAACAATTCTCCTGTAGCGATATTCAGTCTTGAAATGTCTAGTGATCAGCTAGGACAAAGATTGCTTGCATCAGAAGCTAAAATAGATAATTCACTAGCAAGAAGTGGAAGATTGCCCAAGTCAAAATGGAAAAATATTACGATTGCTTCTGGAAAATTATCAGAAGCTCCTCTTTATATAGATGATACACCTGCGTTATCAATTTTGGATTTAAGATCAAGAGCTAGAAGATTAAAGAGAGAAAAAAACGTAGAATTAATTATTGTAGATTATCTACAGTTAATGCAGGGACCTAAAACTGAAAATAGACAGTATGAGATTTCATCTATCACACAATCTTTGAAGGCGCTTGCAAAAGAATTAGATATCCCTATCATTGCTCTCTCTCAGCTTTCAAGAGCTGTAGAATCTAGAACAGATAAAAGACCTCAATTATCAGATCTTAGAGAGAGTGGTGCAATTGAACAAGATGCAGATGTTGTAATCTTTCTTTATCGTCCTTATGTATATAATGAAAAAGATGAAGAAAAAGGATTGGCATTCTTGATTGTTGCAAAACAGAGAAATGGTCCTACTAAAACTGTGAGAGCTACTTTTGTAGACACATATGCGAGATTTGAAAATTATTCTGATTTTTTTGAATCTAACGATATGAGTCAATAATGAAAGCGGCAAAACAGAATAGTTCTCATCAAAAATTAATAGAAAAACAAAGCAAAAATCTTATTTCGAGAATTTCTTCCAGAGACAATAAAACAATAGTAAAAAATGCTTTAGATTTTTCTATTAAGATGCATGAGGGTCAACAAAGAAAATCAGGACTTCCTTATGTTAGTCATTGTATAGATGTTGCTAATATTCTATTAGATTGGAATATGGATTATACAACTATCGTGAGCGCTTTATTACACGACGTTGTAGAAGACACTGATGTTTCTTTGAAGGATGTCGAAAAACAGTTTGGTTCTGATGTAGCTTCTCTTGTTGATGGAGTTACAAAAATTGATCACATTGCTTTCAAGTCGAAAGAACATAAGCAAGCTGAAAATTTTATTAAGCTATTTATTTCACTCGCTAAAGATCTAAGAGTAATTATTATCAAATTTGCAGATCGTTTGCATAATATGGAGACAATTGAATATCTTTCTTCAAATAAAAGACAAGAAATTGCATTGGAAACAAAAGAAATTTTTGTTCCTTTGGCTCATCGACTTGGTATGGCTAATCTCAAGTGGAAATTCGAAGATTTAACTTTAAAATGTTTGGATTTAAAGTCATACAATAATATTAAGAAAAAAATTGAAGGCTCTTCCAAATCAAATAAAGAAATCTTAGAATCTACAATTGGTCCAATCAGAAAAGAGCTAGATTCTTATAAGATAAAATCTGAAATTTCAAGTAGATATAAATCAATATCTTCTATAAATAGGAAAATAGAATTAAGGAATAAAAAGTTTGAAGATATATACGATTTATATGCTATTAGAATTGTAGTTGATAAGATTGAAGAATGTTATCTAGCATTGGGAGTTATTCACAGTATATATCCACCAATTCAAGAAAGATTTAAGGATTTTATTGCTACGCCAAAAACAAATGGATATCAATCGATTCACACTACAGTAATGACCAAAGATAATAGACTGACAGAGGTTCAAATCAGAACCAAAGAAATGGATTATACAGCTGAGGTAGGTGTGGCTGCACATTGGTTATATAAAGATGATGATGAAATGAAAAGTCTTGATGAGCAAGTTCCTTGGCTCAGAGATCTATTAACAATGATGAGTAGCGATAATACTGATGCAGAAGAGATGATTGAGTTATTAAAAATTGATATGTTCGAGGATGAAATCTTTATTTTTACTCCAAAAGGAGATTTAATTAAGCTTCCAGTTGATTCAACGCCATTAGATTTTGCGTTTGCAATACATAGTGAGTTAGGTTTCTCCTGTGTTAGAGCTAAGGTTAATAAAAAACTTGTTCCATTAAGTTATAAGTTAAATAATGGTGATATAGTAGAGCTTGAGACAAGCAAGACGCAGAAACCAAATAGTGGATGGTTAAATTTTGTAAAAACTTCAAGAGCTTCTCATGCAATTGGAAAGTATCTTAGAAAGATTGAAAAAGAAGAGAGTAGAAAGATAGGGATTCATTTGCTTGAAAAAAACTTAAGAAAATTAAAGCTTCATAAAAAACTTAATGACATTAAAAAACAGTATAGTGATATAGGATATAAAAATTTCAATGAACTACTATCAGATATTGGTAGAGGTGGATTAACAGTAAAAGATGTTATATCAAAAATGTTCCCAGATATCAAAACATCTCAAGAAAAAGTTTCTCACGATAAAGAGTTTATTGATTCTGCAAGGTCTGATTTTGAAGGAATTAATTTAGATGGAGTCAACAATCTTGTTGTTGATTATGGAAAATGTTGTAATCCAATTCCGGGAGACAACGTTATAGGTTATATATCAAGAGGTAGAGGTTTAATTGTACATAGATTATCCTGCTCAAACTTGTCTTCATTATCGGAATCAGGCGACAGAATTGTTTCTGTAAATTGGGATACAAATAAGAATATTTCTTTCAAAGCAAAGATGCATATCACATGTATTGATTCTGCTGGTGTTCTAAATGAGATTGCTGATACAATTTCAAAGAATAAAGTCAACATACTAGATGTTAAAACAGATGTTAAAGAAGGCGGTATTGCAAGTATTTGGATCATTTGCAAGATTCAAAGCCTACTTCAATTAGAAGTGATTATGAAGTCTATTTCAAAACTAAAGAAGGTAGACTCTGTTGAAAGAGTACATTCTTAGGGTATGAGCAGAATTATAGGAATAGATTTTGGTTTATCTAAAGTGGGCGTAGCAATCTCTGACCCATCTGGTATTATTTCTATGCCATTAGAAGTAATTCGTTATAAAAAACAAGAGGATTTAATTCAAAGTTTAAAAAAGATTGCATTAGAAAAGAATGTTAAAACTTTTATTATTGGCTATCCATTGAATATGAATTACAAAGAGAATTCTATGACAGAAATAATTGATAAATTTAAAGGCATAATGGAAGAAAATAATTTTGAAATACATCTAGAGGATGAAAGATTATCTAGTGAGTACGCTAAGAAGATTATGGTACAGCAAGATATTAAAACTGGAGAAAATAAAGAGATGGTTGATGTGTTAGCTGCTTCTATTATTCTTCAAACTTACCTTGATAGAAAGAAATGATGAAAAAAAACAAACTAATACTCCCATTACTGTCAGGATTGTTAGTGGGTTTATCCTATCCACCATTTAGTTTAGGTTTTCTTGCTTGGGTTGCTTTTATTCCTTTATTTCATTCTATATCAGAAGAAGATAAAGTGAGTCAAAAAGTATTATTTGGATTTATTTCTTGTTTGGTTAGTAATTTGATTATTCTAAATTGGATGGGCCTTAATTCTGGAACATCTCCAGCAATAGCAATCACTTCTTACTTAGGATTATCTTTATATCTAACTCTTTTTTGGATGGGGTTTATTATTTCTATTCATTTTATTCCGAAAAAAATGGAATTAATTCTCACCCCTTTATCTTGGCTATTTTTTGTTGAATTCCTAAGGAATATTGGTCCTTTGGCAGGTCCATGGATGAACTTATCATTGACCCAATCTGAATATATAAGAATTATCCAATTAGCTAGTCTCAATACACATATAATCTCGTTTACTGTGATTTTATTTAATATAATTCTATACAGATATGTTATAGAAAGAAAGGCAATATTTCTAAAGTATTTTGCATTAATTCTGTTTGTTGTTTTATTTTTTGGAAATTATCAGATTAACTATCAGAGTAATAGGTTATTAGAGAGCTCAATAAACGTATCAATAGGTCAACCTGCTATTTTCCCAGATGAAAAATGGGATTCAAATTTGAGACTCAGGAATCTTGCAATTATGGATTCGTTATTAACAAAATCCCTTGAAGATAAAGCTGAGATTATTGTATGGCCAGAAGTAGCGGTAACTTCATATTTAGCAAATAACTCATATGATAGGGTTAGATATCAAGAGAAATTATCTAATACTTATTTGATTACTGGAATACCTGAAAGAAGATCTGTTGATGGAATCAATGAAAATTTTAATAGTTCTATTATACTAAATCCAGACGGATCTTTTGACACATATCAAAAGATATTTTTGGTACCATTCGCTGAATATGTTCCATTCTTTAAAAATTGGATTAATAAAATGAATCAGTTTGATGATATAGGGAGTTTTTATCCCGGTTCAGATTATAAAACCTTTGATATTAAAAATTTTAAAGCATCAATTTTAATTTGCTACGACTCTAGTAGTCCTAGAATTATAAAAACTATGGTTGATAATGGAGCAGAGATGCTTTTTATCATTACAAATGATTCTTATGTAGGTCAATTTATGCCATATCAACATTTCCAATTAGCAAGGCTAAGAGCTGTTGAACAGAGAGTTCCTGTAGTTCAAAGTGCGAATACGGGCATTTCAGGCATAATCTTACCATCTGGAGAAGTGATGTATCGTTCAAATCTAAATGAAAGAATTGTATTTACTGTTGAGGTTCCGATTTATGAGTAGATATAAAATTACAATTCAATATGATGGGTTAGATTTCTCCGGATTCCAATCGCAGAAGAATTTAAATACCATTCAAGATAAAATTGAATATTCTTTATCTTTTTTAAATGAAAATAATTTGATTCGATTGTCAGGCGCAAGCAGAACAGATTCTGGAGTACATGCTTTGGGTCAGGTAGCTCACTTTGATCTTGATACAGACTTATCTTTAAATGCTATTAAGAGAGCTATAAACGCTAGGTTGCCTATTGAAATACGTACTATAGATATTATAGAGGTTGATGATCAATTTCATTCAAGATTTGATGCGATTAAGAAAGAATACTTATATCAATGCTGCTTAACAGACAATCCATTGCTAGCCAAAAATCATTTTATAGTGAAAAAGATAAACTTTGAGATATTAAAAGATCTAGAAACTGAATTGTTGGGAAAACATGATTTTCTATCTTTTTCTAAGTTTGATATAGAAAAAAAGAATACAATATGTGAAATATTCAAATCAAAATGGACATTGGAAGATGATAAATTATTTTATATTATTGAAGGAAATAGATTTTTGCACCATATGGTGCGATATTTAGTAGGAACGATGATAGGTTGTATGGAAGGGAAGATTGCAAAGAAAGATTTCCTTTCTTTATTGGATAATCCAATGAAAGATGCAAAACTACTCAAAGCTCCTGCGCATGGATTAATATTAAATAGAATTTTTTATGAAAACTAAAATAGTAATTATAGCATTATTGTTTATGACTAGCTGCAACCAGTCTGAGAGAGCTGTTGATACTGTTTTTCAATCAAAAGATACAGCTATTACCGCAGCGATAAAGCATGCTAGTCCGGGGGTAGTTAGTCTCTATAGGAATCAAGAATTAGCTCAGATAAATCGTTGGACAGGACGATTAAGATCCATCAAACCAATAGAGTCAACTGGTTCTGGTTTTATTATAAGTAAAGATGGATATATTTTAACAAATGCACATAATATAGTTACTGAACTTTCAGATCCATCTTTGTCTACAACAAATATTAGGATTGATGTGGTTCTTCCTGGAGGAGATCATTATGGAGCTTCTATAGTAGGGGTAGATACTAGATCAGATATAGCTTTACTAAAGATTGAAGGAGAAAACTTCCAGTACTGTGAACTTGGAAATTCAGATGAAATAATAGTAGGAGAATGGGTAGTTGCATTAGGAAATCCAAAAAGTTTGTTTGCTGCTGCAAATTATCAACCAATAGCATCAGCCGGTATTATAAGTGCTGTAAATGCAGATTTTGGTATTGACATAAATACTAAGAGATTAATGAACAATATGATTCAGACAGACGCTTCTTTGAACCCCGGCAATAGCGGCGGTCCTTTAGTGGATACAAACGGAAAAGTTTTAGGTATTAATACATTCAGAAGAAACGACTCAGAAAGTCTTGGATTTGCAATCCCAATCAATTATGCAAAAGAGATTGGAGAGGAATTAAAATTGAAAGGCTTTGTTGATAGAAGATTTTCTTTTGGGATTAATGCAACATCATATCGATATGGAAAAGACGGTGATATAGGATTATATATAAACTCCATTGATTATAATAGCTCTGGAGATAATAGAGCTTTATATAAGGGTGATATCATTATAGGAGTGGAAGGATATCAAATACAAAGCTATGATCAGCTCCAGCTTGTCTTAGCTAATACCGATTCGAGGCCAGGCGATACTATTGAATTAAGAATTCTAAGAGAAAATGAAATAAAAGTGGTTAAATTAGTATTGGGAAGTACATGAGAAATAGAAGCGTTAATTTAATAGGTTTAGGAATATTGTCCGGAGCAATGATTGGAACGGTTTTAGGTCAATTTTTAGGTTTTGTTCTTCCTGAAGGCAGCACAGTTAAACAATTTTTCCTCACTACATTTGATTTTTCTTTTGGTTCAATTGGTAGTGAATTATTGTTAGATTTAGGTATTATTGCAATTGATTTGGGAATGATTGTTAGATTTAATGTTTGTAGTATTATTGGTTTTGCAGTTGCATATTATTTATTAAGATATTTTAGATAAAAAAAGAGGTTTTAATATGTTTAATTTAGGTACAGGTGAATTAGTAATAATTTTTCTTATTCTTTTGCTCCTTTTTGGAGGAAAGAGACTTCCTGGTTTAGCGAGAGGTTTTGCTAAATCATTAAGGGAGTTTCGTGGTGCATTAGATGACACGAAAGACGAATTAAGAAAATCTGAAAAATCCGAAGAATAAATTAGATGTCCCCATCTAATGCTTTAAAACAAAAACTTGTTTCACAGCAAGAAAAGATTGCTAATAGCAAAACAAATGCTATCGTAAGAACAAGATTTGATAAAGTATCATCCAAAATATCTGATAATAAAGATATCTTAGCAGGTAAAACTGTATTAGTGAAAGATAATATTGCTATAAAGGGAGAGCCTTTAACATGCGCATCTAATATCTTAAAATCTTACAAGTCTCCATATAGCGCCACTGCAATAGATCGTTTAGAATCTCACGGCGCTTTGATAACAGGGCAAACAAACATGGATGAATTTGCAATGGGTTCATCATCAGAATATTCAATTTATGGGTCTGTAAAGAATCCTCACGATTTAACAAAGGTAGCAGGAGGATCTAGTGGTGGGTCTGCTGCTGCTGTTGCAGAAGATTTATGTGATATTGCATTAGGCTCTGATACTGGAGGATCTATAAGGCAACCAGCTTCATTTTGTGGTATCTATGGATTCAAACCTACATATGGAAGAATTTCTAGATACGGCCTAGTGGCACACGCATCATCTTTTGATACTATCGGAATATTATCAAAAAATCTGGAAGATATAACATCAGCTTTCAGCGCAATGTCTGGAAATGATTCTAAAGATGCAACATCATCCAAAGAACCAGTTCTCTCTTTAGAAAAGTATAATAAAGAGAAGCTTCCTAAAAATGTCGGTATTTTGAGCGATGATACTCTTTCCGATGTTGATGGTGAAATTGTAGATAGATATCATATGATTTTAGATTTTCTAAGAAAGAAAAAGGTAAATCTTGTTGAGGTTGAATTGCCGTATTTTGACTATTGTGTTGCCACTTACTATGTATTAACTATGGCTGAAGCATCTTCAAACTTATCTCGATTTGATGGGGTAAGATATGGAAAAAGAGGAGATTCTAAAGATCTTAATGAAACATATCTCAAATCAAGATCTGAAGGTTTCTCTGAAGAGGTTAAGAGAAGAATTATGACTGGGACATATGTTTTATCTTCAGGATATTATGATGCATATTATTCAAAGGCTTTAAAAGTGCGAAGATTGATAAAGAATGGATATGATAAGTTGTTTTCTGATATAGACTGTTTATTTATACCAACTACCAGTACGACTGCGTTTCCATTAAAAAATAATTTAGATAATCCTATTAAGATGTATCTTTCTGATATTTTTACTGTTCCATTTAATTTAGTAGGGTGTCCTTCGCTTAATATTCCAGCTGGAGTAACAAAAGAAAAATTGCCTATAGGATTCCAAGTTGTTGGTAATTCATTTAAAGAGGAAACTTTATTCAATTTTGCGCATTCATTGAATAAGGGAGAATTATTTAAATAGGCGATAAATGGAATTTCTACATCCAAATTTTTTGTATCTACTGGTTGTATTGGTATTACTATCAATATTTAAGAAATTTTACTCTTCAAATAAGACTGCATCCTTTCAGGTATCAAATACAAAGCAACTAAAAACTTTTTTTGGAAGATATGGTGCTTTTAAGATTGGTTTATTTAGATTCCTTTTTATTGCTTCTCTTGTTTGTTTTATTGTTGCAATTGCAAGGCCAAGAATATCTACAAATGACAAAGACATAACAATAGAGGTTATAGATATCATGCTAGTGCTAGATACTAGTAGTAGCATGTTAGCAGAAGATTTTAAACCGAATCGTTTAGAGGCAGTAAAGCAAGCAGCTAATGATTTTATTGACAATAGAAGAGGTGATAGAATTGGACTTTTAGTTTTTGGAAAAGAGACATTCATTCAATGCCCTCTCACTGTTGATTATGGCGTTTTGAACAATTTGTTAAGTGAAGTAACTGTTGTAGAGCCTAAGTATGATGGGACTGCGATAGGAATCGCTATAGCAAACGCTGTTAATAGATTAAGAGCTAATGATTCAAAAAGTAAAGTAATCATATTACTGTCTGATGGAAGTAATAATTCTGGAGCGATTGATCCTATAGCAGCAGCAAAAATAGCGAAGGAATATGACATTAGGATTTATACAATAGGAGCAGGCACAAGGCAAGCTGTAACACAAATACCTGGCAGGGGATATATCAGAAACGAGATTGATGAAGAGTCGCTAATGGGAATTGCTTCAGAGACTGACGGAAAATATTTCAGAGCTATTGATAAAGAAAGTCTTACAGGAATATATGCTGAGATTAATGATTTAGAGAAGTCTGAGATTGTAGTGAATTACTATTCAGAATATCAAGAAATTTATCTATGGTTCTTATATGCTGGATTTATACTTTTATTATCAAGTGAACTATTTAGAATTATTTACTTTAGAAGAATCATATGACATTTGAAAACCTAGACTTAGCTTTTTTATCCTTATTATTAATACTAATAACTTTATTGGGATATTACTATAGAGGAAGATCTAATAAGGTTTTTGGATCAGATAATTTTAATCCAAAATTTATGAATAATTTATTTTCTAGAGGAAATTTTCAGACAATAAGATTCAAGTTTTTCTTAAGATATTTTTCCATGTTCATTTTAATTTTCTCAATAGCAGGATTGAAAACTGGAACTACAGTTAAGCCAGTAGAAAGAAAGGGTGTAGACATAGTATTTTGTGTTGATGTTTCTGCAAGCATGAATGCTCAAGATGTCAAACCTTCTCGAATTGATAAAGTAAAATTTGAAATTAGTAAAGTGATAAATAGTTTAGAAGGTGACAGATTAGGCATTGTAGTCTTTTCTGGATCAAATTTCTTGTATCTACCACTAACGATGGATTATGATGCTGCAAAGTTATTTGTAAAGAGCATAGACACTGATATGATTTCTTCAAAAGGAACTGCTATTGGGCAAGCAATAGAAACATCTATTATTGCATTCGATAAAGACGGTGAGCAGCAAAAGATGATATTTCTTTTTTCTGACGGCGAAGATCATAGTCCAAGATCTCTAAATATGATTACAGCTGCGCTGTCTAATGATATAACGCTTCACGTAGTGGGAGTGGGGAGCGTAAAAGGATCGCTCATACCAGATACAAGAAAAGAGAACGTTTTCTTAAAAGATAAATCAGGCGAATTAATCATGAGCAAGTTAAATGATGTATTCTTGGGAGAAATATCAAAGATTGGAGAAGGCGATTTCTTAAGAATTTCAAATAGTGAATCAATAAGTGAAGAGGTAAATGAAGTTATAAGCAAAGGAGAAGCTTCACTTATTAGTTCTTATGAATTTGCAGAATATGATCACAAATATCAGTATCCATTATTTTTTGCTATATTTTTCTTATTTATCGCATATATTTTACCTTCAGGAAGAAAAGTCAAATGAAAATATTATTTATAATAATCGTTTCTATTTCAGGATTATTATCTCAAGACATGGGATATAAGATGTATGAGAATGGAGATATTAGTTCAGCCTTAGATTACTATAAAAAGTTAGCTGATCTTAATGATGAAAACTTATCTAGTGAGGAGTTGCTTTACAATATGGGTACTATCTATGCACAAATGGATAGCGTAAGTCAAGCAATCTCTGTCTTTGAACAAGCGTATAATGATTCAACTAATTTTTCTTCAGACCTCGATTATAATTATGGAAATACACTCTATCGCTCTCAAAAACTTGAAGAAAGTTTAAATGCATTTAGAGAAGCCTTACTAAAAAACCCTAATGACCTGGATGCTAGGAAAAATTATGAGTTTGTAAGAAATGAGATTGAGAAAAATAAAAATATGCAGAAAAAGGAAGATCAGAGCGAGGAATCAGATAAAGAAGAAAGCGATAAAGATAAAGAAAAAGATAATGATAGAGACAAGAAAGATAACAGTCAAAAGGATCAACCGAACAATCAAGAAGATAAGAATGATTCAAATAATAATGATAATGGACCGACAGATAATCAGAATTCTAAATCACCAAATCAAGAAAATCAACAAGATCGTGAGATTCAATCAAAGCAAAGCGCTGAAAATATCCTCAATGCGATAAAAGAGAACGAGAAAGTGAATAAAAAAAGAAAACAAACTAATTATAGCAACGAATCAGGTAAAGACTGGTGATTAGGTATCTACTGTTTAGTTTAAGTCTATTTTCTTTTCTTGTTTCGCAAGAGATTGAGACCTTTGTAGTTAGTAAAAATATTAACATAGATGAATCCTTTAATTTTACAATTAAGATTAAAGATGTTGATGTAGACCCTGAAGTTGATATTTCTCCAATGCTAGATAATTTTTCAATCATTATGGGTCCTAATTTGGGAAGTGAGTATAAGTTTATTAATGGAAAGAAAAGCACCTCAAGATCTATATCATGGACTATTATAGCTAAAAAATCGGGACAGATAGAGATTCCAAGGCTTGAAGTCATTTTAGATGGAAAAAAATATTTTACAGATGAATTGACCATGAATATATCAAAGGAATCCCAAGATGCAACTGCAAGCGATATGTTTCTGAAAATTGAAGTCAGCGATCTTGATGTTAGGGTAGGAGAGCAAGTTATTGTTACATATACATTTTTTACAAGAATTGCATCGAAAGTATTATCAACAGAATTTCCAAAGTATAAAGATTTTTGGGTTGAGAAATTATTTGATCCATCAGGAAAGCAAATTACTCCAGATGCTTGGAATGATGTGGAGATTAATGGATATAAATACAAATCTATTAAGATGTATGAAGTTGCACTATTTCCATTATCAGAAGGAGTCTTTGATCTGGATTCTATGATTATGAAGATTGAAACTAAGGAAAAGGACCCTGGATATAGGAGATTATTTTGGGATGACCCATTTTTTGATACATTTTCACAAAGAACTAAGGCAAGGATTCTTGTTTCAGAACAGAGAACAATTCAAGTTTCTGAATTATCAAATCAACCTCAGAATTTTACTGGCGCTGTAGGAAATTTTACTATTGATGCATCGATTTCCTCCAAGAGCGTAGAAAATGGCAATCCAATAACTTTCTACCTCGAATTAAAAGGAGAGGGCAATTTAGATAATATTGGTAGACCTCAAGTAAAATTTCCAGATGAATTCGATGTATTTGATGGAGAAATAAAAAAAGAAAGAGATATTACTGACTCTGTATCAGGAGCGATTAGTTGGGAATATAATTTGATTCCCAGAAGAGAAGGAGATTATATAATTGAACCTGTGTCAATTTCTTTTTTTGATACTCAGTTAGATAGTTGGAACTCGGTAATATCAAATCCAGTTAATTTGAGTGTTTCTAAGAGCAGTTATATTAGAAAAGACTTTAATAGTAATCAGATAGCCGATAACAAAGATATTAGATATATAAAATTAGACAATCCGAGTTGGAGAACTACAAATTCTAATAATATTTATAATACATCATTTTTTATCATTATTGGGTCTATTTTTATTCTTCTAGCACCACTATTTATTAAGCCATTGAATCATATTATCGAGAATCAATCGGTAGTATTCAAGAATAAGACTGCCCTATCAAATGCAATTAAAATTTTAGAATCCTCAGATAATTTATACAAAGATTGTCCCACAGTAATTAGAATGTTTTTTAAAGATAAAGATTTAATTGACTCTATTAATTTAGACTCGCTTTTATTGAAAGATAAAGTTCAAGACAAAATTAAATTAAAAGACTTAGAGAATGTTGAAAGCATTTTGGATGAATGTAGTAAATATAATTATGCAGATATCTCTGTAAAGGACAATATAAAAATTCAGAAAAAAACTATAAAAGCGTTAACTAGAATCAATGACTATGTATAAGGCGTTTAATATATTCTTTTTGACGTTGGGAATGGTTTATTCTCAGAATATGGATTCATTATTTTCTAGCGGAAATAACTCTTATAATAAGAATCAATTTGATGCTTCTGTTGATGCATATGAAGACATTCTAAGTCAAGGATTTTACAGTGTAGATTTGTATTATAATCTTGGGAATGCTTATTATAGATTGGAAGATTTTGCAAATGCAAGATGGTCCTATGAAATGGGGATAAATATTGATCCTAGGAATAAGGATATCATTCACAACTTAATGTTAACAAAAAAGAAGATACCGAATACAATAGAGCCACCAGATTCACAAATTCTAGATTTAATTAATAATTTTCTAACAAGTTTTACATATAGCGATTTTGTATTCTTTAGTTCGATAATGCTCTTATTGTATTCTGGTTGCTTTATCATACACAGACTTATACCATCTAAGCCCATAGTTGTATTATACTATATCTTTATAGTATTATTTTTTATAGGCACATCATTTTCTGTAATCAAGTTTTTATGGGAAAGAAATAATAATTTTGGAATTATTCTAAATGATGAAACTAAGCTATACTCCGCTCCATTTTTGAATGAGAATATTAAAATTTCTATATTTTTCTCAGGCAATAAAGTTAAAATTGAACAAACAACTGATAAATGGATAGAAATATCTTCTATTGATGGAAGAAAAGGTTGGATTAGACTGGAAGATATAAGAACTTTAGACTAGTATGAAATTCTTAATTATTGTATTTGCCACCAGCTTCATCTATGGACAGAGTGATTTTATTCTTCCAAGTGATTTTGTAGACAATCCACCCAATCTTCCCAATGTAGTCTTGCCTTCTTTCGATGATGACAACGATTCTGATGTTATTGTCGATACAGATCTTACTAATTCAGTGAAAGGTTATCGTATACAAGTTGCAATCTCACAAGATGAGAATGACTTAATTGATGTTAAAGAAAAGCTTGAGTTAACCATAAAAGAAAAGATTTATATTAAGTTTGAACTACCAAATTATAAACTTCGAATTGGTGATTTTGATAGCAGAAAGAAAGCAGAAGCTTATCGCAACAAAGTAATTCGGCTTGGATATCGATCTGCATGGGTTGTTCCTACTCTAATTGAATTGGATTATTAATGTCAGGTCATAGTAAGTGGTCAACAATCAAACGAAAAAAAGGTGCTCTTGATCAGAAGAGAGGAAAAATATTCTCTTCCGTTGGTAGAGAAATAACAATATCTGCAAGACTCCTTGGTGGAGATATAGAAGCAAATGCTAGGTTAAGACAAGCAGTCAAAAAAGCAAAGTCAATAAATATGCCCAGTGCAAATATTGAAAAAGCTATTAAAAAAGGTACGGGAGATCTAGATAATGTTACTTATGAAGAAGCTTCATATGAAGGGTATGGTCCAAATGGTATTGCTATTTTTATAGATACTATCACGGATAATAAAAATAGAACGGTTGCAGATGTAAGGCACGTATTATCAAAGTTTGGAGGTTCTCTTGGTCAGTCAGGAAGTGTCGCTTGGAATTTTGATAGAATGGGTATTATCTTGATTGAAGAATCAGTTGTAGATGAAGATAAATTATTTAATCTTTCTATTGAGAATGATGCTAAGGATTTTAAAAGAGAAAATGGATATTATAAGTTATTTTTTGATCATAATATTCTCTATGATAAGATTGAGTTAATTGAAAAAATACCAATAGAGATTGATTCTTCATTCATTGCACTGATACCAAAAGATTTTATTAAGGTTTCAAAAGACGAAGGCGAAAAGGTCGAAAAGTTAATTGATGCTTTAGACGATTTAGACGATATTCAGGATGTTTACTCAAACTATGAAATTGAGGAATTATCATGATTATAATGGGTTTTGATCCTGGGTTAACCAATACGGGATATGCTGTGCTTGAAAAAAAAGCAAATAATATTACCTTAATTGAGTCAGGCCTAATCAAACCTAAAAAAGGAAAAGAGCTTTCAGCGCGGTTATTTACTATTTTCTCAGAAACTACTAAGTTAATTGAGAGTTTTAGTCCTAATTTGATAGTTATTGAGAATGTGTTTTATGGTAAAAATGTACAGTCTGCCATAAAATTAGGGCAAGCAAAAGCATCAATAATGCTTTCAGCAGAGAAATTCGATGTTGATTTGGTTGATTATTCTCCTAGAGAAATTAAACAATCAATTGTAGGAAATGGATCAGCATCAAAAGAGCAAGTTGCTTTTATGGTAAAAAAGATTTTTAAACTAAATGACCAGGCTTTCCAAAGCACTGATGTTTCAGATGCTATTGCTGTAGCTTGGTGTGGAGCTAATAGGAAAATAAAATGATTGATTCAATTACAGGTATTATCCAAAGAAAAGAACCTACAAACCTTTTCATTGATATGAATGGTCTTGTTTTTAATATATCTATCTGTCTTAAAGATTATGAAGAACTTCCTGATTCGAATCAAGAAATTACTATACTCACCTATTTAAATGTACGAGAAGATTTGATGGAGCTTTATGGTTTCTTAGAGCATGATAGAAGAAATTTATTTATCCAACTGATAGGAGTTTCAGGGATTGGACCAAGAACAGCTATTAACTTACTTTCAAATATTTCTGTTGCACATTTCAAGGAAAATATTGTTGCTGAAGATGTAAAATCTTTAAGCTTAATTCCGGGTATTGGTCCCAAGACTGCAAAAAGGATTATTCTTGACATAAGAGAGAAAATAACAAAAGATAAAGCAACTACAGAAGATTTAGATGTTTCAAAGATTAACTTTACATACGATGATATTTATACTGCACTTTCTTCTTTGGGGTACAGAAAGAATCAAATTGATAAGGCAATCAAGCAGTTAACAAAAGAAGATAGCTTTGAAGGCAATATTGAAGATGTCATTAAAAGAGTGTTAAGTATAATTCGATGAGCGATTTTCTCAGAACAACATTATACGACTGTCATGATAATTTGAAAGCAAAGCTGGTTCCTTTTGCAGGGTTTTTAATGCCCCTACAATATACCGGAATCATCGATGAGCATAAACATGTTAGATCAAAGGTTGGTTTGTTTGATGTAAGTCATATGGGTGAATTCATTGTAAGCGGAGAAAATGCTAAAGAATTCTTACAGAAGGTTACTATTAATGATATCAATGCTTTGAAGCCTGGAAAAGCGCAATATACTGCGTTATGCAATGAAAATGGTGGCATACTTGATGATTTCTTAATCTATCATTTATCGGACCATTATATGCTAGTAATTAATGCATCTAATATTGATAAAATTTTTAGTTGGCTTCAACAACATTTATTCGAGGGAGTGACATTGAAGGATATATCAAAGGATACGGGTCTATTAGCAATACAAGGTCCCATGTCTAGAGATGTATTACAGAATTTTTATCCAAATATTGATTCATTAAAATATTATGAAACATTAATGCCAGATGCTGATGGAACAATTGTTGCACGAACGGGGTATTCAGGTGAATTGGGTTTTGAGATATATGTATCAAATAATAAAATTATTGATCTATGGAATCAATTATTATGTGCGTCAGGTGACATACGACCTGTTGGTTTGGGATGTAGAGATTCTCTGAGGCTAGAAATGGGATATTGTCTATATGGCCATGAACTAAATGAATCAATTAATCCTATTGAAGCAGGTCTATCTTCGATTACAAAGATAGATACAGGATTCATTGGATCGGAATCTCTTGCAAGTATTAGTATAGAAAAAAAATTAGTTCCATTAATGTTGAATGATAGAGCAATTCCTAGAGCAGAATATAAAATTTTTGATGACAATGATAATGAAATTGGATTCATCACAAGCGGAGCGATGTCTCCTAGTTTACAATTGGGTATTGCTTTAGCTTATATAGACTTACCTTATGCAAAAGACTTAAATTCTTTTAATATTAAGATTCGGAATAATACATTTGCTATGGATAAAACAAAACTTCCATTTTACAAAGATGGAACATATTTAGAATAATGGATAAGAGAAGAATACAGATTATTGGATGGTTGCTAGGTTTTTGCTCTCTATTGATTTTAGGATCAATGATTGGTTATGATGCTTCTGAAGAACCTTCTCTAGTGTCTAGCTCCATTAATAACCCTTTTAATATTGTAGGAGTTTATGTCGGATATTACTTAATAAAGTTAGGTTTTGGATATGCAGCATATATGATACCTATCATTGGATTAACTGCCTCTTTTTATCTGATATCACATTTTAGTTTTATGCTATCAAGACTTATAAGTTACCAATTAATATTTCTTCTCTACTTATCAATCACGCTGGGACTATTTCAAAACTACACTCTATTTTCATCTGATATTAGCTATGAATATTCAGGTTTATTAGGCGGTCTAGCACTCAGCCTATTGCATGATTGGATTGGATTAGCTGGAACTATAAGCTTTTTAAGTATCTTATGGATACTGCTTTTTGTAGGATTCTTTAATTTAGATCTTTATAAGGTTTTTCAATCTATAACATCATTCATTGAATCTAAAATTGATTCATTAAAAAATATTGAGTGGAGAACTAACTCAAAAGAAAAAGAGCAAGTAGAGATAGTAGAGGATAAAAAGATTATTGACGATGAATCTTTTCTTGATAATATAAGCAAACAAGATTCAGAAGAAGATATATCGACTAATATTGCAGAAGAAATTCCTGAAGAATCAATAATCTCTGAAGAAGTTAATGAAGAAGATATTGATATAGTAGATTCAGATTCTGAGATGTCAATTGAAAAGGGTGTTATTGAAAAAGAAGTAGATATTGACCAGAAAAGATCAAATTCTATTATTAGAAAAGATTGGAAATTTCCATCTACAGATTTACTAGAGCTTGTTTCAGATCAATCAGAGGAATTAAGTAGTAATTACCTTAAAGATAGAGCTGAATTCTTACGTAATTCTATTTCAACTTTTGGAGTAGAAGGACAAACAGGTTCAATCAAAACAGGTCCAATTATTACATTGTTTGAAATAGAGCCAGCAGAAGGCGTTAGAGTAAATAAGTTTGTTCAGCTTTCAGATGATATTGCAAGAGTAATGGAAGCAGATAGAGTAAGAGTTCTAGCTCCTATACCTGGAACATCACTTGTCGGAGTCGAAATTCCAAATGATAATCCTCAAACAATTTATTTGAAATCTGTCATTAATTCTGAGAAATATTTACAATCAAATGCAAAGCTAAAACTAGCTATTGGTAAAGGTATTCTTGGAGATATTTCTATTCTAGATTTAGTAGAAATGCCACACCTTTTAATTGCTGGAACAACCGGATCAGGGAAGTCTGTTTCTTTAAATACTATTATCGTTAGTCTTCTTTATCAGCTAAAACCAGATGAAGTAAAATTTGTAATTATTGATCCTAAAAAAGTAGAAATGTCTCTATATAAAGGTCTTGAAGATCATTATTTATTGAAATTTGATGGGATTGATGAGTCGATTATTACAAAGAAAGATAATGCGATTCTCGCTTTAAGATCTCTCGAAAAAGAAATGGATGCAAGGTATGATTTGCTTGCTGAATCTGGTAAAAGAAATATCTCTGAATATAATAGTATGATGAAAAAGTCTAAAAAAGATCTTATGCCATATATTATTCTTATGGTTGATGAACTTGCTGATTTAATGATGTATAGCCCTAGAGATGTTGAGGCTCCTATTGCTAGGTTAGCTCAGTTAGCAAGAGCGGTTGGTATTCATTTAATTATTGCTACACAAAGACCTTCTGTTGATGTTATTACAGGTGTTATTAAAGCAAACTTTCCTGCTAGAATAGCATTCCAAGTAGCTACAAAAATTGATTCTAGAACAATTTTAGATGTTAATGGCGCAGATAAATTAATTGGAAAAGGAGATATGCTTTATCAGAAACCAGGATCTTCATCTCCTGTAAGAATGCATGGCGCTTTCGTAACCTTAAAAGAAATAGAAAATCTGGTTGAATATATATCAAAGCAACCAAAACCAAATGAAATTATTCTTGAGACTATTCGAGATAATACAAGCACTTTGAATGGCAATGAAGATGGTATTGAGGATGAGCTTCTTGAAAAGGCAATTGAAATTGTTGTAGTAAGCAAACAAGGATCCATTTCGTTATTACAAAGAAGGTTATCTGTGGGTTATTCTAGAGCTGCAAGGTTGATAGATGAGATGGAAAGATTAAAGATTGTAGGACCTTTCACCGGTAGTAAGGCACGTGAAGTTCTTGTAGATGAATCTTATCTAGAAACAATCAAAGATGATCAAGAAATATAGCTTAATTCTCTTAATTAGCGTCTCCTTTACGCAAAATATAATCGAAAAAGATATCGCTCTATTTATCGATAGTATCAATAATAGAACTTTAGATTTAGTTATTGAAAAAGATAATGTTGATAGCGATGCAAAATTATCTGTTCTAAATGAAAATATTTATTTTGACACATCAAGTGAAGACGGAACAATTGCTATCATAGATAGTGTAAGTATTGTAACATACGACTTTAATAATGAAGTAATAATAATGGAAACTGTAGATAATACATTTTTAGATATCTTTAATAGCAATAATCTATCAAAATACAAAGTAGTGCAAGAAAGTATCCAATATGGAATATGCAGTATTGATTATGAATTGGAATCTCTATTAACATCCGTTGAATTTGATATAAATTTAAAAGAGATTATATCGATTGAGGTAAGAGACGGTGATGTCGTTTTATTTAAATCTCGCATAAAAGATATCTCTGGGTTTAATAACTCTATTGAAGGTAATAATTTTGATGATTGGAAAGTATTAGATTGGAGAGAAGTTAAGTAATATGTTTGATGCAATATTTCTAGATAGAGATGGAACAATTAGCCATGATCCTTATGGCTATATTAATAGTCTTTCTGACTATAAGTTTTTTGACTACACATTTGAGGCTTTAGAGATATTAAATAAGCACACTGATAAATTTGTCATTGTTACCAATCAGTCAGGATTGTCTTCAGGCAAGATTGATATAGAAAATCTAGAAGAGATAAATCGTTTTATTTATCAAGAATTTAAGAAAAGAGACTTGCCTTTGAAAAAAATATACTTTGCTGAAGATTATGATGGAAGCTATCACTCAATGAGAAAGCCTGGAATTGGAATGTTTGCAAAAGCCAAAGAAGAATTTGATATTGATTTATCAAAAAGTTTAATGATTGGCGACTCTGTAGTTGATATGCAAGTAGGAGATAGGCTTGATATGAAAACTATTTTCTTATTAACTGGTTTTGGAAAAGAATATCTAAACGAAGTAGAAGAAAAATGTAGTCCTAATTTCATAGCAAAAGATTTATTACATGCAGCAAGGGAGGTTACATCAATATAGGAGTTATATATGGAGGAAATTCAGAAGAAAGTGAAGTTTCTATAAAATCTGGAAAGGCTATATCTAGTGCGTGCAATAAGATAGGTCATCATATCTCTGAATTTCATATATCAGAAAATAGCATTGATAGCATTCTTCCTTCGCTTAAAGAGTTAGATTTTACTTTTTTAGCATTGCATGGAGTTTTTGGAGAAGATGGGTCTATTCAAGAGATATTGGATAAAAATAATATCATATATAATGGCTCTCAATCATCTTCATCTAAGAATTGTTTTGATAAAAATTTTACGAAAGAAATTGCCCAAGACAATGATATTTCAACACCTAGTTTCACTATTATAAACGGAGAAAGTTCTAATATCGATTCTTTTAAGTTCAGTAAGTGCGTTATTAAGCCAAACAAACAAGGAAGTTCAGTTGGATTTTCTATTATAAATGATAGCAAGGAAATTGAAGATGCATTACAATCTGCTCTTGAACATGATAGTCATGCTCTCATAGAAGATTATATTGAAGGTCGTGAGATTACCGTTTCTATATTAGGTAATCAGGTACTTCCTGTAATAGATATACAGCCAAATCATGGCATATACGACTATAGAGCAAAATATACAAAAGGAGAAACACGGTATATTTGTCCTGCACAAATTGATAGTTCTTTATCAATAGAAATCCAAAACGCTGCACTGGAAGTTCATCAATTATTAGATTGCAAAGTATACTCAAGAGTGGATTTTCGACTAGATAAAAACAATAAATTTTGGCTATTAGAAATAAATACACTTCCAGGCATGACAGAAACAAGCCTATTTCCAATGGCAGCAAAAGCTAGCGGATTATCTTTTGAAGATTTAATTGATAAAATTATTAAATTGTCTTTAGAAAAATGAAACTACAATTTTATAATTCAATTACATCTGAAAAAGAGGAGTTTAAACCAATATCAGACAATGAAGTATTGGTTTATGGTTGCGGTCCAACAGTTTATAATGCTCCACACATAGGAAATTTTAGAACATTCGTTTTTTATGACTTGCTCAATAGAGTTCTTATGCAAAATGGATATACTGTAAGGAATGTTATTAATATCACCGATATAGATGACAAGATTATCGATAGAATTAATAATGAAGATGTTACGTTTGATGATTTGACCAAAAAATATGAACGCCTTTTCTTAGATCAGTCAGCATCGCTTAATATTTTACCTTCTACTATCAATCCTAGAGCATCAGAATACATATCAGATATGATTGACTTTATTAAATCTTTAATAGATCAAGGTGCTGCCTACGAGGTAAATGGCAATGTATTTTTTGACACAAAATCATATAACAAGTATGGAAAATTTGTCAATGTTAACGATGAAAATTTATCGAAAGAAGATGATGGCCTGGGAAAGAAGCATCCCAATGATTTTTCATTATGGAAAGCATGGAAAGAATCTGACGGTGAAATTACATGGAAATCAGATTGGGGTAATGGTAGGCCTGCATGGCATACAGAATGTGCTGTATTAGGTACACAATTATTAGGAAAATCTATAGATATTCACTGTGGTGGGATTGATTTAAAATTTCCGCATCATGAAAATGAATCAGCTCAAGTAGAAGCATTGCTAGATAATCAATTTGCAAACTACTGGCTTCATGCAGAACATCTAATTTTTGATAGTGAAAAAATGAGTAAATCTTTAGGAAATACATTAGATATTTCCGATTTATTGGAACAATGTTCTCCGGAGACACTGAGATTATTTTTATTGTCATCTCATTATCGATCAAAAGTATCATTTTCAGATAAAAAATTAGACGATTCATCAAAAATGATAGATAAGATCAATAGATTTAGGAATAATTTTGATTTAGATGCTATTGATACTGAAGGTAGAGAATATAGCAATTCTCATTTAGCTTTTTTAGATGCTTTAAACGATGATTTGAATACTCCAGAAGCTCTTGGTGTATTTTTTGATTTTATTAACAAGATGAATAAAAACATAGATAATGAGTTAATGACGGAAGATTTAAAGGCGGAATCAAAAATATTTATCAATTTATTCAATGCAATTTTTAATACTATTAATATATCTTTATCTGACAAAGATAATATACCTGGAAATATACAAAATCTTGCCTCTTTAAGAGAAGAGATGAGAGATAAGTCTGACTGGAATGAAGCAGATAATCTAAGAGAAAAGATCGAAAAATTAGGGTGGATTATTGAAGATACAAAAGATGGTCAGAAGCTCCTCAAAAAGAAATAATTTGTTTTCCTGCTAATTCTTCTTATATTTCGTCGCTTTTACCTACGCGTGCGTGTATAGGTGTATATAAAATTGCATTGCCGGTGTAGCTCAGTTGGTAGAGCAAGTGATTTGTAATCACTAGGTCGGGGGTTCAAGTCCTCTCGCCGGCTCAGTTTTTTAGGTAGAAGTGAGTTATTTGAAAATTTTTTGTCCTACTATCAGGTAGTATTGAGTATTAGGATTTCGGGCAAATGGCCGAGTGGTTAAAGGCAGCAGACTGTAAATCTGCCGACGTAAGTCTACGGAGGTTCGAATCCTTCTTTGCCCACAAGGTTTTGCGAGTGTAGCTCAGCTGGTAGAGCATCAGCCTTCCAAGCTGAGGGTCGCGCGTTCGAATCGCGTCACTCGCTCAAGAATTATTGCCTGCGTAGCTCAGTAGGTAGAGCACTTCGTTGGTAACGAAGAGGTCACCGGTTCAATCCCGGTCGTAGGCTCACAAAAAATTGAAAATTTGTATTTTATAAAAATAAAGGAGATAAGAAGATGGCTAAAGAAGTATTTAAAAGAGATAAGCCTCACTGTAATGTCGGTACAATTGGTCACGTTGACCATGGAAAGACTACGTTAACTGCAGCTATTACGCAAACTCAAGCGAATTTGGGATTAGCTGAACTACGTTCTTTTGATACGATTGATAATGCACCTGAGGAAAGAGAAAGAGGAATTACAATCCAAACTGCTCACGTAGAGTATGAGACTGCAAATCGTCACTATGCTCACGTTGATTGTCCTGGTCACGCCGATTATATTAAGAATATGATTACTGGCGCTGCACAAATGGACGGTGGTATTCTTGTTGTGAGTGCTGCAGATGGACCTATGCCTCAAACTCGTGAGCACGTTCTTTTAGCTCGTCAGGTTAATGTTCCAAGTCTAGTGGTTTTCATGAACAAATGTGACCAAGTAGATGATCCGGAACTTCTTGAGCTAGTAGAAATGGAGCTTAGAGATCTATTAACTGAATACAAGTTTGATGGAGATAATGTTCCAATCATTAAAGGAAGTGCTTTAAAGGCTCTTGAAAATCCTACAGATGCTGAAGCAACAAAATGTATTACTGAACTAATGGACGCTTGTGACTCATATATTCCTCAACCAAAAAGAGCGCTTGATAAACCGTTCTTGATGCCTGTTGAAGATGTATTTAGTATTACAGGTAGAGGAACTGTTGGAACAGGTAGAATTGAATCAGGTAAGATTAAAGTCGGTGACGAAGTTGAGCTTATTGGTATGGGTTCTGATATGACTACTACTATTACAGGAGTAGAAATGTTTCAAAAAACACTTGATGAAGGAGAAGCAGGAGATAATGCTGGTCTTCTAATGAGAGGTATTGAGAAAGATGACTTAAAAAGAGGTATGGTTGCAGCTGCTAAAGGTTCAATCACTCCTCACACTAAGTTCAAAGCAAATGTATATGTTTTGAAAAAAGAAGAAGGTGGCAGACATACTCCATTCTTTAACAATTACAGACCTCAGTTCTATTTTAGAACTACAGATGTAACTGGAGTAGTTACATTACCTGAAGGAACTGAAATGGTTATGCCTGGAGATAATGTTGAAATGTCAGTTGAATTAATTACACCGATTGCTATGAATCAAGAGCTAAGGTTTGCTATTAGAGAGGGTGGACATACAGTAGGGGCTGGCGTCGTTACTGCTATTGAAAGCTAAACTGTGGCAGGCAATAGTAAAAGAGCAATTGTAAGACTTGAGAGTTCTGCAGGGACAGGGTATCGCTATACTGTTACTAAAAATAAGAGTAAGCATCCCGACAAACTTGAATATAAAAAGTTTGACCCTGTAGCTCGAAAGCATGTTCTTTTTAAAGAAATAAAATAAGATAGCAAATAGGTGAGTAGCTCAATTGGTAGAGCATCGGTCTCCAAAACCGGGGGTTGCGGGTTCAATTCCTGCCTCACCTGCAAAAAGGGAAAAGTATGTTGAAAGCGGTAAAAGATTTTTTAAATCAAGTATACCTAGAAATGAATAAAGTTTCTTGGCCAAGCTACTCTGAATTGAGAGGATCAACTTATCTGATTATTATTTTTTTCTTAGTGTTTGCATTATTTTTATTTGGAATTGATTGGGTAATTCAACGATTGGTAAGAGTGGTATTATGAATTGGTATAGTTTAAGAGTGATGTCAGGTAAAGAGGAAAAAATTAAAGATAGCATTTTCCGTGAACTTGCATATGAGAAAGAGATAGCAGAAAACGTTGAAGATATCTTAATACCAACTGAAAATGTAGTAGATATTAAAAATGGGAAAAAACAGGTAAAGAAAAAAGTATTCTTTCCTGGATATATTCTCTTAAAAATGGAAATGAATAACGAAACAAAATTTTTTATTGAAGGAATCAATGGTGTAATGAGCTTTGTTGGACCTAAGGGTAATCCACAGTCATTAAATGATGCTGAGATTAAAAGAATCGTTGGTTCTTTTGATCCGGACGATGATTCAGTAGATGAGATTGAAGAAATACCATTTAAAGTTGGGGATTCTGTCAAGGTTACTGATGGGCCTTTCAAAGATTTCAATGGTCTTATTCAAGAGATTAATGATAAAAACAGAATTAAAGTTAATGTCAATATTTTTGGTCGTCCAACACCTATTGAGTTAAACTTTAACCAAATATTAATAGAGAATTAAAAAAATGGCAGAAAAAGAAAAAACAGGACTTATTAAATTACAAATTCCAGCTGGGCAAGCAAATCCTGCCCCGCCTGTAGGACCTGCTTTAGGTCAACATGGTGTGAATATTATGGATTTTTGTAATGCTTTTAATGAGGCTACAAAAGAATTACAGGGAATGTTAACTCCTGTGATTATAACAGTTTATAAAGATAGATCTTTTACTTTTGAAACAAAATCTCCACCAGCATCTACTTTGATTATGAAAGAATTGAATATGAAAAAAGGGTCTCAAGAGCCAAATAAGGATAAAGTGGGATCAATAACTATTGCGCAATGTAAAAAAATTGCTGAAATGAAAATGAAAGATTTAAATGCTCATACATTAGACCATGCAGCTGAGATGATTGCTGGGACTGCTGTTAGTATGGGGCTTGAGGTGGATAGATGAAAACTACAAAATTTTCAAAATTGGTTTTAGATAAAATAGATAATTCTAAGTTTTATGATATAGAGGAAGCAATGTCTTTGTTGATGGAATTCAGAAGACCAGCTTTTGCTGAGTCTGTTGATGTTGCATTCAATCTAGGAGTTGATCCTAGACATGCAGAAGAAAATATTAGATTAAGCTTAGTTTTGCCTCATGGAGTCGGAAAAGATGTTTCAGTTTTAGCTATAGTTAATTCTGAGAAGGAAGCAGAAGCAAAAGAGGCAGGAGCAGACTTTGTAGGAAGCGAAGAATATCTTGAGAAGATCAAATCAGGATGGACTGATGTTGACAAAATAGTAGTTACTCCAGATTTAATGGGAAAACTAGGTAAGTTAGGTAAAGTCTTAGGTCCTAAAGGGTTGATGCCAAATCCTAAATCTGGTACAGTAACAAACGATATTTCCAAAGCAATTAAAGAATTAAAAGCAGGCAAGTTAGATGCGAGAGTTGAGAAAAATGGTATTTTACAATCTTCAATTGGTAAAACATCGTTTTCAGAAGAGGAATTGAAAGAAAACTTTGAAACTCTTCACTCTGCATTGATGTCTGCAAAACCTAATTCATTTAAAGGTAAATATTTGAATTCAATTAGTATATCTTCGACATTAGGTCCAGGAATCAAGATAGGAACTGAATAATTATGCCAAGCATTAAGAATATAGATAAAGTTAAAGACTTGAGCGATAAGCTAGGTAAGGCCAAGGCAGTATATTTTACTGATTATTTAGGTCTAGATGTGGTTAGTATCACTCAATTGAGAAAAGAATTTGTGATGAAAGATGTAGAATTCACAATAGCAAAAAATACCTTAATTAAATTAGCTGCAAAAGAAGCAGGTATGTTAGGTGTTGATGATTTTCTAAAAGGGCCAACAGCAATGGCTGTTAGTTATGAAGATCCTACTAATCCAGCACAAGTAATTAAGAATTTTTTAAAAGATTTTGATAAGCCTTCAGTGAAAGGTATGATTTTAGATGGAGAAATATTCGACGCAAATGAGTTTGACAGAATAGCTAATCTACCATCAAAAGATCAGCTTTTATCTAAATTGGTTGGAATGTTAAATTCCCCAATGTCAAAACTGAGCAGTACTTTAGGAAGTCCTGTTTCTGGCTTATTAGGAGCACTTGAACAATTAAACTCAAAGAAAGAAGGGTAGTTAAAATGAGCACTAAAAGAGAAGATGTGTTAAAGTATCTTGAAGAAGCAAATATGATTGAAATATCTGAGCTTGTAAAAGATATCGAAGATAAATTTGGCGTAACAGCTGCTGTACCTGTTGCTGCAGTCGCAGGAGCGGCTGGTGGTGGAGATGCTGCTGCAGATGCTGCTGAAAAAAGTGATTTTAATGTAGTCTTAACGGCTGCTGGACAATCAAAAATCGCTGTGATTAAAGTTGTTAGAGAAATTTCTGGTTTAGGACTTAAAGAAGCTAAAGAATTGGTTGATTCTGCTCCTAAGGCTCTTAAAGAAGGCGTTGCTAAAGATGAGGCAGAAGGTTTAAAGTCTCAACTTGAGGAAGCCGGAGCTACAGTAGAATTACAATAATATAAACAAATATATTAATTAACCAATTTTTTGGAGGAATAGGTACTTTGAACTTAGATAAGTTGAATAACAGACATAATTTTGAAAAAATAAAAACAGCCGTAGAACTACCAAATCTTCTCGATTTACAGGTAGGTTCTTTTCATGATTTTTTACAGGAAGATGTTAAACCAAAAGACAGAGTAATGTTTGGTTTACATGAAGCTTTTTCTTCAATTTTTCCATTACAAGATAATCATGAGAACTACATACTTGAATATAAAAGCTATACGATTGGAAAACCTAGATATACTCCAAGAGAATGTGCGGATCGTGGTATTACTTATAATGTGCCTCTTAGCGTAAAATTACGCTTAAAGATTACCGATGAAAAAGATAAAAAGAAGTTTTCTCAAATCATAGATCAAGATGTTTATTTTGGTAATATGCCATATATGACCGATAAAGGTACTTTTATCATTAATGGAGCTGAAAGAACTGTCGTAACTCAACTACAGCGATCTCCTGGTGCTTTCTTTGATCAAAAATTCCATCCAAATGGTGCGAAGCTTTTTAATGCTAGGATTATACCGATTAGAGGTTCTTGGATAGATTTCACAACAGATATTAATGATGTCTTGTTTACTATTATTGATAGAAAGAGAAAGTTTCCAGCAACTTTGCTATTAAGATCTTTAGGATTTAGTTCTGACGAAGATATCTATAATGCATTTGATCTAGTTCTTGAAATGGACCCTTCTAAAATAAAGCAAGATAATCTAACTGACTATGTTACTGTTGAAGATACTATAGATATGGAGACAGGTGAATTAGTAGTTGAGGCAGGAAAAGAGTTAAATGAAACTATTGTCAGTGCTTTAAAAAATAATAAGACAAAAACTGTTAAGCTTATAGATGTAAGAAATAATATCGATAGTATGATGATTTATAATACTGTCAAAAAAGATCCTACCAAATCTACAGAAGAAGCGTTGCTAAAAGTTTACTATTTGCTAAGAGGTAGCGAAGCTCCTAGCGCTGAATCTGCTCAGAAATTTATCGATAGAATGTTTTTCTCTCCTAAAAAATATGATTTGGGTCAAGTAGGAAGATATCGCCTAGATAAGCAGTTTAACCTAGACAACAAAGGAAGCGATTCTGTCTTAACTCATGACGATTTCCTTATCACTGTTCAATATTTAATATTAATGAGAAAAGGATTAAAATCCCCCGATGACATTGATCATTTAGGGAATAGAAGAGTAAGAACAGTTGGAGAGCAGCTCAAAGTACAGTTTAATTCTGCTTTAGCTAGAATGGTAAGAACTGTATATGAGAGAATGAACCTAAGAGAATCTGAAACAATTACACCTCAAGATTTAATTAATTCTAGATTAGTAACGACTGTGATTAATACGTTTTTTGGAACCAGTCAATTATCTCAGTTTGGGGATCAAACAAATCCGCTAGCAGAAATTACTCATAAGAGAAGAATTTCCTCTCTTGGGCCTGGAGGTCTTTCGAGAGAAAGAGCAGGTTTTGAAGTTCGAGATGTTCACTATACTCATTATGGAAGACTATGTCCAATTGAAACTCCTGAAGGTCCGAACATTGGTTTGATATCATCTCTTGCTTTAATGGCAAAAATTAATAGACATGGATTTATTGAAGCACCTTATAGAGTGGTAGATAGTCAAGTAGTAAAAGATGAATTTCTTTATCTTTCAGCTGATGACGAAGATAGAACAAACATTGCGCAATCAGGTTTAAGTACTGATAGTAAAAATAAGATAAGCGACTCAAAAGTTAGAGTGAGATCTAAGGGAGATTTCCCTATTGTAGATCCAGAAAATGTGCAATATACAGATATTGTACCAAACCAAATTCTGAGTGTTGCAGCTGCTTTAATTCCATTTGTTGAGCATGATGATGCTAATAGAGCATTGATGGGTTCAAATATGCAACGTCAATCTGTGCCATTAATGAAAACGGAATCACCTATTGTAGCTACCGGAATGGAGAGGAAGGTTGCAAGAGATTCTAAATCTGTAATTATTTCACCTGTTTCAGGTACAGTTGTGCATGTTGATTCAAATAAAGTTGTGATTAAAGATAGTAGCCATCCTGATAGCACATTGCTAAAAAAAGATGCAAATCTCTTTACTATAGATTTAATTAAATATGCTCGATCTAACCAGAACACATGTTACAATCAAAAAGTAATCGTTACAGAGGGTGATAAAGTAAAGAAAGGTCAAGTCATTGCTGATGGAGCTTCAACAGATAAAGGTGAGTTAGCTTTAGGTAAGAATGTATTAGTAGCTCTAATGCCTTGGAATGGATATAATTTTGAGGATGCTATTGTTATAAATGAGAGACTTGTAAGAGATGATGTGTTTACATCTATTCACGTAAACGAAATTGAGCTAGAAGTTAGAGATACAAAAAGAGGAGAAGAAGAATTAACTCCTGAGATTCCTAACGTAAGCGAAGACGCAACATCGCAGCTAGATGAAGATGGTCTTATTCGAGTGGGAGCTATTGTAGAAGAAGATGATATATTAATTGGTAAGGTGACGCCTAAAGGTGAAACAGATCCTTCTCCAGAAGAAAAGCTTCTTAGAGCAATTTTCGGAGAAAAGGCAGGAGATGTAAAAGATGCTTCTAAAAAAGCTGAACCTGGTGTAAAAGGTGTAGTCATTAAGACTGATCTTTATGAAAAAACCTCTAAGCAGTCTAGAGCAGAAGTAAATGAACAGATTAAAGCATTGCAAAAGAGCAAGAGAGATGATGAAAGGTCTTTAAGATCTAGCAGAGATGAGCTTCTTAAATCTATCCTTGACAATAAAACGACTCTCGGAATAAGAGCTTCTAGAGATGGAAAGGTCCTTGTGAAGAAAGGAAGTAAGCTAACATCAAAGAAATTAGATAGCTTCAATTTTCAACTATTCTCTACTGAAGATCCATGGATTTCAGGTGAAAAAACTTGGGAAAAAATACTAAACATTCTTAATTCCTTTGATCAAAATCTTGTTGATCTTGATACAAAATTAGAATCAAATATTTTTAAACTTAAAGAGGGCGATCAGCTTCAGCCAGGCATTTTAAAATTAGCTAAAGTATATGTGGCTAATAAAAGAAAGGTATCGATTGGTGATAAGATGGCTGGAAGACATGGTAATAAAGGTGTTATTGCTACAGTAGTTCCTGAGGAAAATATGCCTTATTTAGAAGATGGTACTCCAGTAGATATCTGTCTAAATCCTATGGGTGTTCCTTCTAGAATGAACTTAGGCCAACTATATGAAACTATGTTAGGGTGGGCTGGAAAAATACTTGATGAGAAGTATGAAACTCCAGTTTTTAATGGTGCGACACCTGAAGAGGTAGCAGCAAAAATGAAAGAAGCCCAATTGCCAGATACAGGTAAAGTTACATTATATGATGGTTTAACAGGAGAAAAGATTGATAATCCGGTATTAGTAGGTTACATGTATATAATGAAATTATTCCATATGGTTGATGACAAAATGCATGCTAGATCAACTGGTCCATACTCACTAGTGACTCAACAGCCTTTAGGTGGTAAAGCACAATTTGGCGGACAGCGATTTGGTGAGATGGAAGTTTGGGCACTTCAAGCATATGGTGCTGCTCATATTTTAAGAGAGATTTTAACAATCAAGTCAGATGATATTGAAGGTAGATCAAAGGTCTACAGTGCGCTTGTTAAAGGAGAAGATTTACCTGATCCAACAACTCCAGAAGCTTTCAATGTATTTATGAAAGAGATTCAAGGTCTTGGATTAGACATAACTTTAGATTAAAGGAAAGAAAATAAATGTACAAAGCAAATAACAGTATTTCACTTAAATTGGCTTCACCAGAAAAGATTCTTGAAGGATCGTTTGGTGAAGTTTTAAAACCTGAAACGATTAATTATCGCTCTTATAAGCCAGAAAAAGACGGACTATTTTGCGAAAAAATCTTTGGTCCAGTAAAAGATTTTGAATGCCATTGCGGTAAGTATAAAGGTATTAGATATAGAGGTATTATATGTGATAGATGTGGAGTAGAAGTTACTACAAAGAAGGTGCGTAGAAATAGAATGGGCCATATTACTTTAGCAGTACCAGTTGTACATATTTGGTTTCTTAAGTCAATACCTAGTAAGCTAAGTTATATCTTAGGTAAAAGCGCAAAACAGTTAGAAAGTGTAATATATTATGAAAATTATTTAGTAATCAATCCAGGAAAAAGCGGTCATAATCGTTTTGACTTGCTTGCAGAGGAAGATTATATAAAAGCAGAGACCGAATTTGGCTATGAAGCTTCTTCGCAAGAAGAAAGAGAAGAAGAATCTCACTTCTATGCAGCTATGGGTGGAGAGGCTATCAAAGACGGATTAGCTGAAATGGATTTACTAGAGCTTAAAAAAGAGCTAGAACTGATTAGCACGACAACAAAGTCGAAACAAAAGAAAGAAGATGCATTAAAAAGATTAAAAGTAGTGAAAGATTTTGCTAGAGATAGAAACAATAAACCTGAATGGATGATTGTTTCAATTTTACCTGTTATGCCTCCAGAATTAAGACCTCTAGTTCCGCTAGAAGGTGGAAGGTTCGCAGCTAGCGATCTAAATGATCTTTATAGAAGAATTATTATTAGAAATAATCGTTTAAAACAGTTGATGGATATTCAAGCTCCTGAAGTTATTCTAAGAAATGAAAAGAGAATGCTCCAAGAATCTGTTGATGCACTTTTTGATAATACAAAAAGAAAAACTGCAATAAGAAGTGGATCGAAAAGACCATTAAAATCTATATCTGATATGTTAAGAGGTAAGCAGGGTAGATTTAGACAAAACTTGCTAGGTAAAAGAGTTGATTATTCAGGTAGATCTGTTATTGTTGTCGGTCCTGAACTAAAAATGACTGAATGTGGAATTCCAAAGAATATGGCATTGGAACTATTTAAGCCTCATTTAATACGAGAATTAATTAGAAGAGATTTAGCTGCGACACCTAGAAGTGCTAAGCTTATGATTGAAAATAAAGAGTCATTTGTATATGAGATCCTAGAAACAGTAGTAAGAGATCATCCTGTATTATTAAATAGAGCACCCACTTTACACAGATTGGGTATTATAGCTTTCCAGCCAATATTAATTGATGGTAAAGCAATTAGAGTGCATCCACTTGTTTGTTCAGCATTTAATGCTGACTTTGATGGTGACCAAATGGCAGTTCATGTACCTTTATCTGTTCCATCTCAATTAGAAGCTAGAGTGTTAATGATGGCCAGTCAAAATGTTTTACATCCTGCAAGTGGAAAACCAATCACATTACCTTCTCAGGATATGATATTAGGTTGTTATTACCTAACAAGAGAAAAAGCGGGACAAAAAGGAGAAGGAAAAACCTTTGGTTCTATTGATGAGGTCAAGATAGCATACGAAAATGACAAGGTTGGATTACATGCTATTGTGAATGTAAGACATAACGGAAATTGGCATAAGAATACAACTGCTGGTCGCGCAATATTTAATTCGATTATTCCAGAAGAGTTAGGTTATTATGATGAAATGATTTCAAAGAAGAAATTAAGTTTTATTATAGGAGAGTCTTTTGTAAAAGCTGGCAATGAAAAAACAGTAAAATTATTAGATGATCTTAAAGATATTGGATTTAAAACAGCAACAAAGAGCGGAATATCTATATCTATAAGTGATATCATTATACCAGATGAAAAACATGCTATCATAGATAAAGCAGAAGAAGAAGTAGATAAAATCCAAGGAAGATTTAATCGACATATTCTTACAGAAGGTGAAAGATACAATAAAGTGATAGATGTATGGACAAAAGCAACGAGCGATATAGCTGGCGAGATGATGAAAGGATTAAAATCTGATGATGAAGGATTTAATTCAGTCTATATGATGGCAGATTCTGGTGCTAGAGGTAGCGGAGACCAAATAAAACAGTTAGCTGGCATGAGAGGGTTGATGGCAAAACCAAGAAAATCTATGATTGGTGGTGGAGAAATTATTGAGAGCCCGATTCAGTCTAACTTTAAAGAAGGTTTATCTATTATGGAATATTTCATATCAACTCATGGAGCTAGAAAAGGTTTAGCTGATACAGCGTTAAAAACAGCAGATGCTGGATATCTAACACGAAGATTGGTTGACGTTGCGCAGGATGTAGTTATATCAGAGTCTGATTGCAAAACAATTAATGGTATTATCGTTTCTGACCTTAAAGAAGGAGAAGAAATTGTTGAATCTTTATCAGAAAGAATTCTTGGCAGAACATCATCTGAGAAAATTATTATTGATGGAGAATCGATCGTTAAAGCAGGTGAAGTTTTTGATGAGAAAAAAGCTAATATGATTATAAATAATAATCTCAATAGTGTAAAAATTAAATCAATTCTTACTTGCGAATCTAGAAGAGGTGTTTGTGCAAAGTGTTACGGTTGGGACTTAACAAGAAGAGAGATCGTGACAATCGGTACAGCAGTAGGTATTATTGCAGCTCAGAGCATTGGAGAACCTGGTACACAGTTGACACTTAGAACTTTTCATATTGGAGGAACAGCGACTAGAATTGTTGAAGAATCTGATATGAAATCGAGAAATGGTGGTATAGCAAAATTTAACGATGAATACCAGAGCGCTAACACTATTGATGAAGATGGTCTAAAGGTAGTAAGATGTTTGACTAGAAATTCTAAATTACACATTACAAACTCAAAGGGTGATTTGCTCGAAGAATACACTGTTCCTTATGGTGCTAACATACATATTCAAGATGGTGAAAAAGTCAAAAAGAAACAAGTTCTATTCTCATGGGATCCATATACAGACCTGATATTAGCTAGACAATCTGGTGTTATTAAAATGAAAGATTTCATTGAAGGGGATACTTATCAAGAAGAAGCAGTAGATGGCGGTAAGAAGCAAAAAGTAGTTACTGAATCAAAAGATAGAAGATTAAGTCCTCAAATTGAAATTTACAGCAATAAAGGAGACATTCTTTCTGGTGGAACTATCTTACCTGTGAAAGCAACATTGGTAGTAAATGATGGTCAAGCAGTGACTCAAGGTCAAACATTAGTGAAGATTCAAAAAGAGGTTGGTAAGAGTCGAGATATTACTGGTGGTCTTCCAAGGGTAGCAGAATTATTTGAAGCAAGAAAACCTGCTAATCCTGCCGTTGTCAGTGAGATTAACGGTACAGTAGAATTCGGTGAGATTAAAAGAGGAGTAAGAAAGGTGTCGGTAATACCTTCCGCTGGTAAAGCTGTTGTTTATAAGATTCCATATGGTAAACATGTCGTTGTTCATGAAGGCGATTTTATTACTGCTGGAACCGCATTATGCGAAGGTGCAATTTCTCCTTCTGATATTTTAACTATTCTTGGTCCAAATGCTGTTAGAGAGTATTTGGTTAATGAAATTCAAGAGGTATACAGATTGCAGGGAGTAGGTATTAATGATAAACATATTGAGGTTATTGTTAACCAGATGATGAAAAAAGTCATTATTAATGATCCAGGAGATACTTCATATCTTCCAGGTGAAAGATTAGATAAAACAACCTTATTCAATGACAATGACTATATGAAAGGTATGGTTGTAGTAGATGAATCTGGAGATTCAAACTTAGAAGTTGGCATAATGATCTCTCAGAACGAGGTAAAAGAACTTAATAAAGAGTTTAAGGATCAAGGTAAGAATCTGGTAAAATTCCATAAGGCAAAATCTGCTACGTTTGAACCAATTTTAATGGGAATCACCCAGTCTTCTCTTAATACTACTAGTTTTATTTCTGCAGCTTCTTTCCAAGAAACAACAAGAGTATTAACAGATGCAGCAACTGCATCAAAGACAGATCATTTGTTAGGACTAAAAGAGAATGTTGCTTTAGGACGATTAATTCCTGCTGGAACAGGGTTTCCTGCCTTACAATCTATTCAAATCGAGCAAGAAAATCAGGAAGAAGAGTAAATTCTCTCTTCCTGATATTTTTCTAGATATTTGCTAAAAAACACATGCTTTCTACGCGTTCGAGAAAACGTTTGTTTTTTCTCTCTTATAACAATATATTTCGCGGTACTTTTAAATTTATTAAAGGAAAAATAATTTATGCCAACAGTAAACCAGTTGATTAGAAAGAGCAGAAAAAAAATTATTAAAAAGTCTGCTAGTAGAGCGCTTGAGAACAGCCCCCAGAAGAGGGGTGTGTGTACTCGAGTATATACAACTACGCCTAAAAAACCTAATTCTGCGTTAAGAAAAGTAGCTAGAGTTAGATTGACAAATGGTATTGAGGCAAATGCATATATTCCTGGAGAAGGCCACAACTTACAAGAACACTCAATTGTTTTAATAGAGGGTGGTAGAGTAAAAGACCTTCCTGGTGTTCGTTATCATATTGTACGCGGTTCATTAGACACTGCGGGCGTTAATGATAGAAAGACAAGTAGATCACGCTATGGAGCAAAAAAACCTAAAAGTTAAATATGAGAAGAAGAAGACCAGAAAAAAGATCAATTAATCCAGATCCAAAATTTAATGATTTGCAAGTATCAAAATTTATGAACTATCTACTTGTTGGCGGAAAAAAGGGTATTGCTGAAAAAATTCTTTATGACGCTTTCGATATTGTAAAAGAGAAAAGCAGTAAAGATCCAGTCGATGTTTTTAAGAAAGCATTAAATAATGCGGCGCCACATGTTGAGGTGAAATCAAAGAGAATTGGTGGAGCTACTTATCAGGTGCCTATTGAAGTGCCTAATAGAAGACAATTTTACTTAGCAGCTCATTGGATTATTGATAGCGCAAAGAAAAGATCAGGTAGTCCCATGTCAAATCGTTTAGCCGGAGAGCTAATTTCAGCCTCAAACAATGAGGGAAGTGCTATTAAAAAGAAAGAAGACACACATCGTATGGCAGAAGCAAATAAAGCTTTCGCCCACTTTGGGAGAGGAAGATAACCATGTCTACTGATTTAAATATTGTCAGGAATATTGGTATTATGGCTCACGTAGATGCCGGTAAAACTACTCTAACTGAGAGAATGTTATATTATGCTGGTAAAACTCACAAAATTGGTGAGGTACATGATGGAGCTGCTACGATGGACTGGATGGAACAAGAGCAAGAAAGAGGGATTACAATTACTTCAGCTGCTACAACTTTTTACTGGGACAAGAATCGCATCAATTTAATTGACACGCCAGGTCACGTTGATTTTACTATGGAAGTAGAAAGATCATTAAGAGTTCTTGATGGAGCTGTTGCAGTATTCTGTGCTGTTGCTGGAGTAGAACCTCAAAGTGAAACAGTTTGGAGACAAGCAACAAAATACAATGTACCTAGAATTGCTTTTATTAACAAAATGGACAGAACAGGTGCAGACTTTTATAATGCTATTGACACGATGAAGAAGCGTTTAGGCACTAAACCGCTACCTATTGCACTGCCTATTGGTGCAGGAGAGACTTTCAGAGGTATTATAGACTTAACTAATATGAAAGCTATAGAATACAATGAAAGTAGTCAAGGGGCTGAATTTGAATATATTGATATACCGGAAGAATTATCAGCAGATGCAGACAAATGGAGAAATTTCTTAATTGAAGAAGTTGCTAGTTTTGATGATGCTTTAATGGAGAAATATTTAAACGAAGAAGAAATATCTTCTGAAGAAATTAAAGAAGCTCTAAAGAAGGGCTGTTTAGAGAATGCTTTTGTTCCAACTTTATGCGGATCAGCTTTTAAAAATAAAGGAGTACAAAGAGTCTTAGACGCTGTTATTGATTTTTTACCATCTCCTGTAGATGTAGAAAGTATTGAAGGTTCTTCGGTTGATGATCCAGAAGACAAAGTTACTATTAAAAATTCTACAGAAGGTCCATTTACTGCTCTTGCATTTAAAATTGCTACAGATCCTTTCGTTGGTAAACTGACTTATATTAGAGTGTATTCTGGTATACTTAAAAAAGGATCTTTCTGTATCAATTCAAACACCGGAGATAAACAAAGAATCTCAAGAATCTTGCAGATGCATGCGAACAAAAGAGAAGAATTAGAAGAAGCAAAAGCGGGTGAAATTGTAGCAGTTATTGGATTGAAAGATGTTAGAACTGGACATACTTTGTCAGAAAAAGGTGATGTAACATTAGAATCAATGGAGTTTCCAGAACCTGTTGTAGCAGTTTCAATTGAACCTGTATCAAAGAGCGATCAAGACCAATTAGCTAAAGGAATGAATAAATTGAGTGAGGAAGACCCTACTTTCCAAGTAAAAGTCGATAGCGAAACTGGTCAAACAGTGATATCAGGTATGGGAGAAGTTCATCTAGAAATCATTATTGATAGGCTAAAGAGAGAATTTAATGTGAATGCTAATGTTGGAAAGCCTCAGGTCTCATTTAGAGAAGCAATTCAAAAGTCAGTCGAGAAAATTGATGAAAAATTTGTTCGTCAATCTGGAGGTCGTGGTCAATATGGTCATGTTGTCATTAATGTTAAACCAACAGAACAAGGTACTGGCTATAAATTTATAAATAAGATTGTTGGTGGAGTTATTCCGAGAGAATATATTCCTGCAGTAGATGCTGGTATTAAAGAGCAATTACAGAATGGAGTGTTACATGGATATCCTATTCCAGATGTTGAGGTAGAGCTTGTATATGGCTCTTATCACGATGTAGACTCTTCAGAGATTGCTTTTAAAGTAGCTGGTTCACGAGCAATTAAAACTGCTTGTAAACAGGCAAATCCTATCTTAATGGAGCCAATTATGGCTGTAGAAGCAACTACTCCAGATGATTATCTTGGAGATGTAATTGGAGATATCAATTCCAGAAGAGGTAAGGTTGAAAATATGGAACAACAAGGTGCCAATCAGAGCATTAAAGCCGCTGTGCCATTAAGTGAAATGTTTGGTTATGCAACAGACTTAAGATCTCTTTCTCAAGGTAGAGCAAATTTTCATATGGATTTCCAACAGTATGCTAAGGTACCTGCTTCAGTTGAAGAAAAATTAATGAAATCACAGTCACAAGGCGGAGGATAATAATGGCAAAAGATTTAATTAGAATATCATTAAAAGCTTATGACCATAGACTTTTAGACAAATCTGCTGAAAAAATTATTAGAACAGCTAAGTCTACAGGCGCAATTATTTCTGGACCAATTCCTATGCCAACTAAGAGAACAATTTATACAGTACTGAGATCACCGTTTATTGATAAGAAATCGCGTGAACAATTCCAGACAAAAGTACATAAGAGAGTTGTAGATATTGTGAATTCAACTCCTAAAACTGTTGAATCTTTAATGAAGCTAGATTTACCATCTGGTGTAGATATCGAGATTAGAGGATAGCAATGTACGGATTAATAGGTAAAAAAATTAAAATGTCGCAAATCTTTAATGAAGAAGGTCATGTCGTTCCAGTTACTTTAGTTCAAGCTGGTCCATGTGTTGTATCTCAGATTAAGACAACCGATATAGATGGATACAATTCTGTTCAATTAGCTTTTGGTGACAAATCAAAGAGAAACATTAATAAGCCTACAGCAGGACATCTTAAAAAAGCAGACGTTGAAAGCGCTAAAGTTTTAGCTGAATTTCAGTCAATTGATACATTTGAATACAAATTAGGTCAAAAATTTGACGCTTCAATTTTTAATATAGGAGAGATTATTGATGTGAAATCAAAGTCTAAAGGTAAAGGTTTTGCTGGCGTTATTAAAAGACACAATTTTTCGAGACAAGACGCTACTCACGGTAATAAGCATACCGAAAGAGCTCCTGGTTCTATTGGACAGGCATCTTGGCCTTCAAGGGTATTTAAAGGTATGAAAATGGCAGGTAGAAAAGGTTCTGGAAATGTTACCGTAAAAAACCTTGAAATTGTTGATATCGATAAAGAAAATAATTTATTATATGTTAAAGGAGCTATTCCTGGAGCAAACAATGCACCAGTGTTTATTCTGAAAAAATGAAAATTAAATCAATAAATAGTAGTAAAGATTATAGCTTAAATGATTCAGTATTTAAGGTTCCTATGAATGATCAAGCTGTATATCAGTGCGTCATAGCAGAATTAACTAATGCAAGACAAGGAACTCGATCTACAAAAAATAGATCTTTGGTTTCTGGTGGTGGTAGAAAACCATTTAAGCAAAAAGGTACTGGTAATGCTAGGCAAGGTACAAGCAGATCTCCTCTAAACAGGGGTGGTGGTGTAATTTTTGGTCCTAGTCCAGCATATTATTTCAAGAAAATAAACGCCAAAACAAAGAAATTAGCCTTCAAATGCGTTTTATCAGAAAAAGTAAAAAATGATGCTTTGAAAGTGATTGATTCAATAGAGTTAGAAACAAACAAAACGAAAGATTTTGTTTCATTCTTAGGTTCTAACAGTTTAAGTGGTAATAAAATGACAATTGTAGTATCTGAAGTAGATCAAAACCTAGAGCTAGCATCAAGAAATGTTGAAAGCGTAAATGTTGTGAAAGCATCATCATGCTCTGTTGCAGATTTACTTAATAATGATACCTTACTATTGGATGCAAACGCGCTTACTTTAATATCAGAGAGATTTGGAGATAAGAAATAAATATGAATCATTTTTCACAGATTTTAATTCGTCCAGTAGTGACTGAAAAAATGACATCTCTTCAAGAGACTGAAAATAAGTACGCATTTGAAGTACCTGTCGATGTAAACAAAATTGAGATTAAAAAAGCAGTGGAAGAAAAATTTAAAGTTAAAGTCCTTAAAGTTGCTGTGAGCAATAGAAAAGGAAAAGCTAAACAGATGACTGTAAAAAGCAATGGAAGAACAATTAGAACGAATGGATATACGAAGCTAAAGAAAAGAGCTATTGTAACTCTTGTAGAGGGATACAATATAGACTTATTTAGCGTATAAATATAGATTATGGCAATAAGACAATTAAAACCAGTTACTCCAGCATCAAGATTTACTTCTAGACCCGATTTTTCTGAAATTACTACTAGTAAACCTGAAAAATCATTGGTTAGAAAGCTAAATAAGACAGGCGGTAGAAACAATAGAGGTCGCATTACTTCTCGAAGAAGAGGTGGTGGACATAAGCGTAGTTATAGGGTTATTGATTTTAAAAGAAATAAGTTCAATATAGAGGGTAAGGTTGCAACTATTGAATACGATCCAAATAGAAGTGCATTCATTGCTTTAATCCACTATTCAGATGGAGAAAAAAGATATATTATACAGCCAGACGGATTGAAAGTTGGAGATATAGTGATTTCTGCAGAAAAAGCAGCATTGAACAATGGGAATACTATGCAATTGAAAAATATTCCATCAGGTCAATTTGTGCACAATATAGAATTAACTCCCGGTAAAGGAGCACAGATGGCTAGAAGTGCAGGAGCGTATGTACAAGTTATGGCTCATGATAATGAATATGTAACCTTAAAAATGCCATCTGGAGAAGTAAGAATGGTTCCAGAAAAATGTTTGGCTACAATCGGTGTAGTTGGTAACAAGCAGCATGAATTAGTACGTTCAGGTAAAGCAGGTCGATCAAGATGGCTTGGAAAACGTCCTAAAGTTAGAGGTGTAGCAATGAATCCTGTTGATCACCCTCATGGTGGTGGAGAAGGTAAGAGTTCAGGTGGAAGACACCCAGTCTCTCCTTGGGGTCAACCTACTAAGGGTTTTAAAACTAGAAAGAAAAAGAAAAAGTCAAATGCTCTAATAGTAAAAAGGAGAAATGATTAATGTCTAGATCTGTTAGAAAAGGACCTCATATTGATATCAAGCTAATAAAAAAAGTTGATAAAATGAATGAGTCAACAAAGAAAACCGTTATTAAGACATGGGCAAGAAATTCTGTAATTGTACCAGATTTTGTTGGACATACTTTTGCTGTACATAATGGAACTAAATTTATACCTGTATTCGTTACAGAGAATATGGTTGGTCATAAATTAGGAGAGTTTTCTCCTACAAGAACATTTAGAATGCATTCAGGAGACAGAAAGAGCAAATAATTATGGATATTACTTCAAGATCTAATAACGTAAAACACTCACCAAAGAAGCTGAGAAAAGTAGCTAATTGCGTTCGCGGTCTCAATGTAAACAAAGCTCTATCATCCTTAAGACATATGGATGAAAAAGGTGCACAGATTGTTGAAAAAACACTATCGTCTGCTATTGCTAATGCTGGAAATGCAGAAAACTTTGATAAAGATATGAATCAAGTTAAGGTGAAGGTTATTACAGTAGATGAAGGTCCAGCTCAAAAAAGATTTAGAGCAAGAGCTCAAGGAAGAGCAAATAGAATTAAAAAAAGAACAAGTCATTTAAAGATAGTTATAGGATAATTAATGGGACAAAAGACACATCCAAAAGGTTTAAGGTTAGAAGTCAATAAGAACTGGAGTTCTAATTGGTTTCCAAAGAAAAATGCTTATGCAACAGATCTTGCGCAAGATATTAAGCTAAGAAAATATCTAAAAAAGAGATTACAGGATGCTTCAGTTGCATCTGTCAATATTGAAAGAACTTCACAGGCAATTACTGTTACTATTCATACAGCTAGACCTGGTATTGTTATTGGTAGAGGTGGAGAAGAAGTTTCAAGACTTAAAAAAGAGGTTTCAAAGTTATGTAATACCAATGATATTCATTTAAATATCAATGAAGTAAAAAGGCCTGAATTAAATGCTGAGTTAGTAGGACAGAACATTGCTAGTCAATTAGTAAAGAAGATGGCTTATAGACGAGTTTTAAACAAAACTATGCAATCTACAATGAGAATGGGAGCAGAAGGTATTAGAATTAATGTTGCTGGAAGATTAGGCGGAGTGGAGATTGCTAGATCTGAACGTTTTATGGAAGGAAGAGTTCCGCTACATACTCTTAGAGCAGATATTGATTATGCATTAGTAGAGGCCCATACGACTTATGGTATTATAGGAATTAAAGTGTGGATTTGTAATGGATTCACAAAGGCTAAGAAGTAATGTTAGAACCTAAAAAAATTAAATATAGAAAAGTTCACCGAGGACACCGAAAGGGTATGGCTAAAGGTGGTACTGAGGTAAGTTTCGGTAGTTATGGAATGAAAGCAATGGAACCTGGATGGGTTACAGCTAGACAAATTGAAGCAACTAGAATTTCAATATCTAGAAGAGTGAGAAAATTGGGTAGAATGTGGATTAGAATTTTTCCAGATAAACCAATTACAAAAAAACCATTGGAAACAAGAATGGGTAAAGGAAAAGGTTCTCCAGAATACTGGGTAGCAAATGTAAAACCTGGAAGGATTTTATTTGAAGTAGAAGGTATTCCTAAAGAAGTTGCTCAAGAAGCTTTTAGAATTGCTGGAAATAAATTAGCAATTAAAACAAAATTAGTTGCAAAAAGAGGATTAGATGAAAATTAATGATTTAAGAAAGTTGTCTGACAAAGATTTATTGTCACGTTTAGTCGACAATAAAGAAAGCTTGCAAAAGTATCGTTTTCAGAAATCAATTCAACAACTAGAGGATTATAAAGTATTATCTGATCTAAGGAGAGAGAATGCTAGAATTAATACAATATTAAGAGAAAAAACCTTAGATAAGGAAAATATTGATGGATAGAAATACTCAAAGACTGGTAGGCATTGTTGTATCTGACGCTATGGATAAGACTGTAGTAGTAAGTGTAGATAGACTTGTAAAGCATAAGCTTTACAAAAAATATATGAAAAGATCAAAAAAATATTATGCACATGATGAAAATAACACATCAAAGAAAGGTGATACAGTAGAAATTTTAGCTACTAAACCTTTAAGTAAGTTAAAAAGATGGCGTATATCAAAATTAGTAAGTAACGGAAGTAAATAATGGTACAACAAGAAACAAGACTAAAGGTAGCTGATAATTCTGGAGCAAAAATAGTGCAATGCTTCAAAGTTTTGGGTGGATCTAAAAAAAGATATGCTAGCATTGGTGATGTAGTTGTTGTTTCTGTGAAATCAGCTACTCCTGGTGGTATGGTAAAAAAAGGAGAAGTTGCAAGAGCTGTAGTAGTTAGAGTGAAAAAAGAGCTTAGAAGAAGAGATGGATCTTACATTAGATTTGATGATAACGCTGCAGTTATTCTGAATGCTCAAAATGAGCCAAAAGGCACTAGAATTTTTGGTCCTGTAGCAAGAGAATTAAGAGAGGGTGGTTATATGAAGATTATTTCAATGGCACCGGAGGTTTTATAATGAAAATTAAAAAAAACATGATGGTAAAAGTAGTAGCTGGAAATTTTAAAGGGCTATCAGGAAAAGTGCTTAAAGTAATTCCTGAAACTCAAAGAGCTATTGTTGAAGGCGTTGCTTTAACAAAGAGAACTCTAAGACCTTCTCAAGAAAATCCAAAAGGCGGTTTTACAGAGAGAGAACGATCTTTGCATGTTTCAAATCTAATGGTTTTAGAGGGCGACAAGGCTTCTAGAATTGGATTTAAAATATTAGAAGATAAGTCAAAAGTAAGAGTATCAAAAAGATCAGGTAAGGAATTAGGTTAGAATTGATGTCAGGACCAAATTATAAGAAGAAATATTTAGACGAAGTTAGACCTCATTTAATGAAAACTTTTAACTTAAGCACGGTAATGCAAGTACCAAGAATTGAGAAAATTACATTAAATATTGGATTAGGTAATGCAAAAGAAAATAAAAAAGCTTTACAGGCAGCTCTTGATGAGTTGATGTTAATCACTGGCCAGAAACCAGTTATTACTAAAGCAAAGAAAGATGTATCTAATTTTAAAATTAGAAAAGGCTTTCCTGTTGGATGTAAAGTGACATTACGTAAAGATTATATGTATGAATTTTTAGAAAGATTATGTGCAATAGCTCTTCCCAGAACAAGAGACTTTAGAGGATTATCTAATAAGTCATTTGATGGACAAGGTAATTATAGCTTTGGAATTAAAGAGCAAATTGTATTTACAGAGATTGATTATGATAAGGTCGATTCTGTTACAGGTATGGATGTTATTATTACTACATCAGCTGATAACGATGAAATATCTTATGAATTACTAAGAGCAATAGGATTACCAATTAGAGAGAAAAAAACATTAACAGATAACGATCTAGACAAGGAAGAAGATGGCTAAAAAATCTAAAGTTGTAAGAGAAAGACATTTAATGAAAAAAGTGGAAAAATATTATACTCTAAGAAAAGAGCTAAGAGGGTTAATTAAAAATCCTAATACTCCAGAAGAAGAAAAAATGAAAGCTATAGAAAAGCTTCAGAAGCTTCCTAGAAGTTCTAGTAGTATTCGTTTGACGAATAGATGTGCTGTATCTGGAAGACCGAAAGGATATATGAGAAAATTTGGTTTATCAAGAATAACTTTTAGAGAATTAGCGTTAAAAGGTGAATTACCTGGCGTAACTAAGGCAAGTTGGTAAGGGAGAATATTTTATGTCAATGACAGATCCAGTAGCAGATTTTTGTACACGAATAAGAAATGGTTATTCATCTAATAAGAGATGGATAGACATACCTTCTTCATTGTTAAAGAAGAGAATATCTGTTGTTTTAAAAGAGGAGGGATATATTGATAATATTGCTTTTGTAGAGAAAGATGACAATAAAGAAGATATTAGAATATTTTTAAGATATCATAATGAATCACCAGCGATTACAAAGATCGAGAAGATTAGTAAGCCTGGAAAAAGAGTTTATGTATCTTCAGATGACATCCCCAGAGTATTGAATGGCTTAGGAATTAGTGTTATTTCATCTTCAAAAGGTGTAATAAGCAATAAGGTAGCAAGAGAATTAAAAGTTGGAGGAGAGTTGCTCTGCAACGTTTGGTAAGATGTCAAGAGTAGGAAATAGCGTGATTACAATACCGGAAGGTGTGAAAATAGAGAATAATACTCAGCATCTATTAGTGACTGGACCTAATGGTAAGTTATCTGTTGATATTTTCGAAGAAATAACTATAAAAATTGAAGACAATAATTTATCTGTATCAAGAAATGCAGAAGATAAGGTTTCAAGAGCTATGCATGGTACTACTAGACAATTAATTTCTAATGCCGTTGAAGGAGTTACAAATGGTTTCTCTAAACATCTAGAGATTATAGGTGTGGGTTATAATGCTAAATCTCAGAATAATAGAGTGATTCTACAATTAGGGTTCTCTCATGATATTATCTTTGATTTACCTGAAGGAATTGAAGCTGTTGCTCAAAAACGTGAATTAGAAATTAAAGGTATAGATAAGCAACTTGTAGGTCAGGTAGCTGCCAAAATAAGATCTTTAAGAAAGCCTGAACCATATAAAGGAAAAGGTATAAGATATAAAGATGAATATGTTCGTTCAAAACAGGGTAAAACTGTTGGAGGATCTGAGTAGGTAGATGAATAATTTAAAGCTAAAGAGAGAGCAATACTTAAGAAGAAGAAGCAGGTCAAAGAAGCCTTTTCCAGTAGAAGGTGAATATAGACTCTGTATTTATAAGAGCGCTAGACATATAGAAGCACAAATTATTGATGACTTTAATCAAACAACACTAGTTGCTGCCTCTTCAAAAGAAAAGGCATATAAAAAAGAAAAAATTAATAAGACTGAGCTAGCGTCTCTTGTTGGAAAATCGCTTTCCGAGAGAGCAAAAGCAAAGAAAGTTAAGCAAGTGCATTTTGATAGAAATGGTTTTAAATATCATGGAAGAATAAAATCTTTTGCAGAAGCTTCTAGAAAAGGTGGACTAAAATTTTAACATTGGAGAATAAATAAATGAGTATGATTAACTATTCAGAACTTGATTTAAAAGAAGAATCCGTTATAAGAATTAACAGAGTTGCTAAGGTTAATTCTCGAGGAAAAAGATTTAGTTTTTCAACTTTAGTTGTTATTGGCGATGGTAGAACTCATGTTGGTATTGGTTCAGGAAAAGCTAATGAGGTTATTGTGTCTATTACTAAAGCTAAGGATGATGCAAAACAAAATTTAGTCAAGGTTCCTGTATATAATTATACTATTCCACATGAAATTATAGGTAAACATGGGGCAAGTAGAGTATTATTGAAACCAGCTCCTTTCGGAACAGGTATTATAGCTGGATCTGCAGTAAGATTGATTATGGAGCAAGTAGGTATTAATAATATCTATTCCAAAGTATTAGGATCAAATAATCCTATGAATGTTGCTAAAGCTGTAATGAATGCCTTAACAAGCTTACAAGATGTTAGAGTTGTTGCTAAAAAGAGAGGAAAAACACCAAAAACATTATTTGAGATTTAAAAGATGGCTAAAAAACAAATTAAAATTACACAAATAAAAAGTAGAATTGGCTATTCAAGAAAAGCCAAAGCTACTCTTGATGCATTAGGTCTTAGAAAGATGAATAAATCTGTTGTTCTTGATTTAAATGATGCAATTGCTGGCATGATAAAGAAGATAGATTATCTAGTTAAGGTTGAGGAAGTAAAATGAAATTAGTAAAACCTATTAAAGCTACAAAAAATTCTAAAAGAGTTGGTAGAGGACCTGGTTCTGGTTTAGGCGGAACTGCTGGAAGAGGTCACAAAGGCGCAGGCCAAAGAAGCGGGTTCAAACACAGATATTGGTTTGAAGGCGGTCAAGTGCCTCTACATAGAAGAGTTCCAACTAGAGGATTCAATAACTTTAATTTTGCAAAATCATATGAGATTGTAAATCTTTCTCAGATTGCTAAGATTAAATCAAAAAATATTGATTCTGAAGTATTGCTAGCAAAAGGATTAATCTCTTCTGCTTTTGTTGCTGTTAAGATTTTAGGTGATGGCGATATTGATAAAGCTTATAACATTACTGCATCGTCATTTAGCGCATCTGCAGTTAAGAAAATTGAAGAAGCGGGTGGAAAGGTTGTTGTTCAGTGATTGAAAAATTAAGAAATATTTTTGCTATTCCTGAACTGAGAAGAAAAATATTGTTTACTTTGGGAATCTTGATGATTGTTAGGCTTGGTGCTCAAGTGCCTATCCCTGGTATCAATCCTGAAGCTCTGCGTCAAACTATGGAATCTCTAAATGATACATTTTTTGGATTATTTAATATGTTTACAGGTGGAGCATTTGGTCAAGCTGCAGTATTTGGACTAGGTATTATGCCATATATTTCAGTTTCTATTGTTGTACAGATTTTACAAACCACTCTTCCATACTTTCAGCGCTTAGCACAAGAAGGAGAGAGTGGAAGAGCTAAAATCAATCAAATTATTAGATATGGTACAGTAGTTTTAGCTCTTATCCAATCTATTGGTATTGCTTTTCTATTAGAGAGTTATGGCATTGTATTAAATCCTGGGTTTGCTTTTAGATTTACCGCAATTGTTTCTATTACAACAGGTACAATGTTATTGTTATGGCTTGGTGAGAAAATTACAGAACATGGTATAGGCAATGGTATATCTCTTATTATTATGGTTGGAATTCTAGCAGCGTTTCCAAATGTTGTGTTATCTGAGATATCATATTTTCAACAAGGGGTAAGAGGTATTCTTTCAGAGCTCTCTCTTGCAATCTTATTCTTTTTCTTAGTAATGCTAATAATACTAATACAGCAAGGTTTAAGAAAAGTTCCTGTTCAATATGCTAGAAGAATTGTGGGAAGAAAAGTTTATGGTGGGCAGTCTACATATTTACCTTTAAAAATTAATACAGCAGGAGTAATACCTATTATTTTCGCACAATCTATATTATTAATCCCTGGTACTATTGCTACATTTATGGGTCAAGATGCCACTCAATCCAATTTTATGTCTTGGTTTGCAATGGATCATTGGTTTTCAAATGTATGTTTTGCTTTATTAATTGTATTTTTCACTTATTTCTACACAGCGTTACAGTTTGATCCAAATCAAGTAGCTTCAACATTGAAGCAGCAAGGAGGATTTATTCCAGGAGTAAAACCAGGAAAAAAGACAGCAGAATTTATTGAAAATATTCTTACTAGAGTAACACTTCCTGGAGCATGTTTTCTAGGATTTATTGCTTTAATGCCATATTTCTTGCAACAGTTTGGTTTAGATTATGCTTATGCTTCATTTTTTGGAGGAACTAGCTTGTTGATTATCGTTGGTGTTGGTTTAGATACCTTAAGTCAGGTAGAGACTCATTTATTGTCTAGGCATTATGATGGTTTCTTATCCAAGGGCAAGGTTAGAGGAAGAAGATAATGGTTGATATAAACAATACAAATCAAGTTTCTTATATGACCGAGAGTTGTCAGATATTATCTGATACGCTTGACATAATTGAGAGTCATGTGAAACCAGGTCAATCTGTGATAGAGTTAGATAAGTTAGCAGAAGAGTATATTTTATCTAGAGATGCTGAGCCTGCATTTAAGGGATATAATAATTTTCCTTCTACAATCACTGTATCTATTGATGACGAAGTAGTTCATGGTATACCAAAAGATGTTGTATTAAAAGAAGGTCAGATTGTTGGTATAGATTGCGGCGTATTAAAGAACGGATACTATAGCGATTCAGCAAGAACTCTCGCTGTTGGAAAAATTTCAAAAGAAAAGCAATTATTATTAGATATTACAAAAGAAGCGTTAGAGATAGGTATTAGTAAAGCAGTGATAGGCAATCGTATTTTTGATATCAGTGATGCGATACAAAAACATGTTGAATCAAAAGGCTATTCAATTGTAAGAGAATTAGTAGGGCATGGCATTGGTACGAAGCTACATCTTGAGCCACAGGTTCCAAATTTTTCTACTCCTACTAGTGCCGATCATAACGTCGAATTGAAAGAGGGAATGTGTTTAGCAATTGAACCAATGGTTAATTTAGGATCAAGACATATTAAAACTGACTTAGATGGATGGACAATTAGAACGCAAGATGGGCAACCAAGTGCGCACTTTGAACATTCAATTCTTATTACTAAGTTGCAACCCAGAATTTTAACATAATGACAAAACAAGAATCAATAGAAGTAGAGGGAGTAATTAAAGAGGCTTTACCAGGTGCTAGGTTTAGAGTAGCTATTAACTTAGGCGGTAAAGAGCATGAAGTACTTGCTCATGTAAGCGGAAAGATGCGTATGCATTATATTAAAATGCTACCAGGAGATAAAGTTGATTTACAATTATCTCCATATGATTTAAGCAGAGGAAGAATTACTTTTAGGCAATAATTATGAAAGTTAAAGCATCAGTAAAGAAAAGAACACGTGACTGCATTATTGTTCGCAGAAAAGGACGTATTTATGTTATTAATAAGAAGAACCCCAGATTTAAACAGAGGCAAGGATAATGGCTAGAATAGCAGGTGTTGATATACCAAAAGATAAGAAAATTGCATATTCATTGCGTTATGTCCATGGTATTGGGCTTAATACTGCAATGAAAGTATGTGAATTGGCAAAAGTCGATCCAAATGTAAGAGTTACGGATTTAAACTCTAAAGATGAAGATGCAATTAGAAAAGTTATTGTAGATTTAAAATTATTGATTGAAGGTGAATTAAGAAGTGAAAATCTTAAAAATGTTAAAAGACTACAAGATATTGGTAGTTATAGAGGAGTGAGACATAGAAAATCTCTCCCAGTGAGAGGACAGAGAACTAAGACAAACTCTAGAACAAAAAGAAGTGGAAAAAAACAAACAATATCACTTGGTAAGAAAGCAGCAGTATAATATATGGCAACGCAAACTAGATCAAAAAAGAATAAAAGAAAAATAAATCCAAACGGAATTGTCCATATTAAGGCAACATTCAATAATACGAATATTACCGTCACTGATGAAGGTGGAAATGTGATTGCTTGGGCAACTGCAGGTAAAGCAGGATTCAAAGGTTCTAGAAAGAATACAGCATATGCAGCTACAATAGCGTCAGAAAAGGTCGCTAGTGAAGTAGTAAGTATGGGTTTAGCTAGCGTAGCAGTTAGAGTGAAAGGCCCTGGAGCTGGTAGAGAATCAGCTATTAGAGCATTATCTAGCGCTGGATTACAAGTAACGTCAATATCTGATGTGACTCCATTACCTCACAACGGATGTAGACCTAAAAAACAAAGAAGAGTTTAAGAAAAAATATGGCAAAATTAAATACACCTAAAGGTAAATTAGTTAGAAAACTTGGCGTTAATATTTTTGGTAACCCTAAATTTGATAGATTATTATCAAAGAAAGGATATAGACCTGGTCAGCACGGACAAACTGGTAAGCGTTTTTCAACCTATTCTACACAATTAAAAGAGAAACAAAAAATTAAATTCACATATGGTATGCTTGAGAAACAATTTAGAACTTATTTTAAGAAGGCTGCTCAAATGAAGGGCGAAACAGGCCTTAACTTGTTAGTCTTATTGGAGTCTAGATTGGACAATGTAGTTTATAAGCTTGGATTTGCCCCTACTAGATCATCTGCAAGACAACTTGTAAGTCATGCACATTTTATGGTAAATGGTATTAAGGTTAATATTGCATCTTATCGCTTAAAACCTGGCGATGTGGTCCAAGTGAGAGAAAAAAGTAGAAAATTAGATATTATATTAAATGCGATTAAAATGGTTAAGGGAGATTTAAGTGTATCCTGGCTTTCTGTTGATAAAGCCAAAATGGAAGGAACATTTGTTAATTATCCTGAAAGAGATGAGATTGACTTAACTATGAATGAACAATTAGTTGTTGAATACTATTCAAGATAAAGGAAGAAAAATGAGTAATGATTTAAAATTTAAAATTTCACATAAAGTAATTGAAGATAATTCAAGTAATTTTGTTATTAAACCGCTTGAGAGAGGGTATGGAATAACAGTTGGTAACTCTTTAAGAAGAGCTTTGTTGACTGCAGTGCCTGGAGCAGCTATCACAAATGTTAAAATTGACGGCGCTTTACATGAATTTTCAACACTGGATGGGATTAAAGAAGATATTGCAGATGTTATTATGAATCTAAAAGGTGTAAGGTTTCATTTATTTGAAAGTTCAGTAGAGCCTATTTTTATAAAAATTAAAGGCAAAAAAACATTTACTGCAGCTGACATTCAAGCAGTGAGCGATGATTTTACTATTCTAAATCCTGACCATTATATAACAGATATTTCTAAAGGAACTACTTTAGAATTAGAGTTAAGATTAGGAATTGGTAAGGGTTACAAATCTAGCGAAGAGAATAAATTAAATAATTCACCGGTTGGAATGATACCAATTGATAGTATTTTTAATCCTGTGACTCAAGTAGCCTTTAACGTTTCTCCATTGCCTGGAGCAAAAGAAGATCTAGAGATGTTATCTTTAAATGTTAAAACAGATGGATCTATCAGTCCAATTGATGCTGTTAGTTACTGTTCTTCTGTGCTTGCTGAGCATTATAATATTATTAATTCTATTAGCAATCCTTCTGTACTAGAGATTGACAAACCTGTAAGTGAAGAGATATTACAAATTCGTAAGCTTCTTAGTTCTTCAATCGATGAAATGGAATTATCAGTTAGAAGTCATAACTGTCTAGAAGCTGCTGGAATTACTCTTATTGGTGAATTAGTAGACAAAGATGAAGCAGAAATGCTTGAGTATAAGAACTTTGGTCGTAAATCATTAAATGAGTTAATTGAAAAACTTGAAACTATGGGTTTAAAGTTTGGTATGGACACTAGTCCTTACGTAGAAGACGAAGTGTAAATGAAAAAGAGAATTACATCTAGAAAATTTGGTAAGTCTGCTGCTCATAGAAAATCGATGATGTCCAATATGGCAAGCTCATTAATTGAGCATAAGCGTATTAAAACAACACATCAAAAAGCTTTAGAGTTACGAAAGTTTATTGAGCCAATGATTACCAAAGCAAAAGATCAAAGTCTTCACAATAGAAGAGAAGTGATGAAAAAGATTCACAACTCAGATGCTGTAAAAACTTTATTTGATGTTATTGCTCCAGTTTATTCCGATAGGCCTGGCGGATATACTCGTATTATTAAACTCGGTACAAGAACGAATGATGCTGCTAAAATTTCTTTGATTGAGTTTGTTGATAAAGCTCAATTTAAGGTTGATGAAGTTGCAGCTTCTGACGTAGAAGAAGTAGCGACAGAAGAAGATAGCTAAAGTTCTTTTAGTATTTTTTGTAAATATTTTTTATCTATTTGATCAAAATCATCTAACTCTTTTGAATCAATATCTAAAACATACTCTATATTATTCTTAGTAAAAGGTATAGCAATTTCAGATTTGCTATTAGAATCACATACGATATGATTTTCAAAGCTATTAACATCATTTACAATGATAGTATCCTGATTAGCTATAGATTGCCCACAAACACCATTCATATGAATCGGACTGCAAGGTATATTATCAGAATGATATGTTGAAATTTCTAACTCATTTCCTTTTTTACGATAGAATCCACAAAAAATCCAATTTTCAAATTCATTATATAGATATTCAAGAGTATGATTAATTTTCTCTTCTTCACTTAAAGATTTAATGAATTGAATTGATTTTTGATATTTCTTTTCTTTTACATTAGATTGAGCAATAGTCATGTTTAAAAATAATAAATATTCTAAGAATCCAATAATAGTTTCTGGCATGCCTAGAACAGCTACAACGATAGTTGGTAAGATTATATCCGATAAAGCTCCTTACAGCGTCATTTATGAGCCATTTAATAGCTCTCAGGGTTTAAAATCAGTAGACATAAACTACCTTATTCCAGGATATAATACTATGGAGAATGATTTTGATAGAATATTAGGAAATTTATTGAGTTTAAATGCAAGTTTTAAGCTTGGAATAAATAAGAGTGATTCTTTCTTTAAAAAAACAATAAAATATGTTATTGGAAATGAATCATCCATTTCTTTTAAAAAAGCAAAATGTTTTAACAGAGGAAATGGATTAATTGTTAAAGATCCATTTTTAGTATTTGCATCCCAACACCTATCTAAAAATTATAAGGTTATAATGTGTGAAAGACCATTACTCCCATTGGCAGGAAGTTTTAAAAGGATGTCTTGGACATTTAGTGAATATACCAGACTATTAAAAGACCTGAAGCGCGCTGGTGTCAATATTCACAATCCTAGCCAATTTGACAATAATAATATTTCACCTTTTGTAGTAGGAGCAGTACAATTTTTCTATCTTTATAGATTATTTAAGAAGAAAATAGTGAGTAATGATAATATCTATTTCTTTAATCAAAATGATCTTTCTGCTAATCCTAGCAATGCAATTATATTATTATTTGATTGGCTTAATATAGATTACTCAGAAAGTGATATTGGCCATATAGTTTCTTCTATCTCAGGGTCAAAAGAGAATCAGTCCCCTGAAGAAGGAGTGCAGCATGATACCCTCTATGATAAGAATTATGCTAATGAATATTTTAAATCTATACTGACAGAACCTGAAATTGAGTATGTGAAAAAAAATGAATTGATAATTCGTAGCGGAGGAGAGATTTGAACTCCCGACCTTCGGATTATGATTCCGCTGCTCTAACCAACTGAGCTACTCCGCCATTAATGGCTTAAAGTTATATTAGTTCTCTTTAAATGTCTAAATTATTTTTTACGATTTCTTGAAAAAAAATGAAAAAAAAATAATAGTTTTCTTTTTTATCTTATTGTGTAATTTTAAGCCTATTGATAAAAGATAAAGGACTAATTAGCTCATGAAATATAAGACAAAAAAAGAGTTTTTAAACTCAGTAGTAGATAATTATAAAGATCAAAAAGAATTTCACCAAGCTGTAGAAGAAGTTGTCCATTCTATATGGGATACAGCAAACGAAAACCCAGAATATGGAAGATTCAATATTCTTGATAGAATTGTTGTTCCAGATAGAACAATTATTTTTAGAGTTCCATGGATGGATGATAAAAATGAAGTTCATGTAAATTTAGGTTATAGGATTCAGTTTAATTCTGCTATCGGTCCTTATAAAGGCGGATTGAGATTTCATCCTAGTGTTGATCTAGGAATTTTAAAATTCCTCGCTTTTGAACAGGTGTTTAAAAATAGTCTTACAGGACTAAATCTTGGAGGAGGTAAAGGAGGATCAAACTTCGATCCAAAGGGAAAATCTGATAAAGAGATTATGAATTTTTGCTATGCTTTCATGAATGAGCTTTATAGACATATAGGTAGACGTACTGACGTACCAGCTGGCGACATTGGTGTCGGAGCAAGAGAGATTGGGTATATGTTCGGTCAATACAAGAAAATAAGAAATGCATTTACAGGCGTGTTAACTGGAAAGGGAACCAACTGGGGTGGAAGTGTAATTCGTCCTGAAGCTACAGGTTACGGATTAGTTTATTTTGTTGTTCAAATGCTTAAAACAAGAGACAATTCTTTAGATGGAAAAATTGTCACTATTTCTGGCTCTGGAAATGTCGCGCAATTTGCTTGTGAAAAATTAATTGAATTAGGAGCAAAACCAGTTACTCTATCTGATTCTGGTGGATTTATTTATGATCCAGATGGTATTACTCAAGAAAAATTAGAGTATGTCAAAGAGCTTAAAGGTGAAAGATCAGCTAGAATATCTGATTATGCTAAAAAATACAATGTTGAATATTTCGAAGGAAAACGTCCATGGTCAATAAAATGCGATATTGCACTTCCATGTGCAACTCAAAATGAATTAAATGCTGGTGACGCTAAGCAGTTGACAAAAAATGGATGTTTTGTAGTAGCTGAAGGCGCAAATATGCCGTCCACTACAAACGCAGTTCATCATTTTATCAGTGAAAAAATCTTATATGGTCCTGGTAAAGCAGCTAATGCTGGTGGAGTAGCTATCTCTGGTATTGAAATGAGCCAAAATAGTACAAGGATTCCACTTAAGAGAGACAAGGTTGATGGATTGTTAAAAGAGATCATGGAGCGTATTCATACCACATGTGTTAAGTATGGTTCTAAGGGCGATTTTGTTAACTATGTAGATGGTGCTAATATCGGAGGATTTGTAAGAGTTGCAGATTCTATGATTGACCAAGGTATTGTTTAAGTTTTTTAGAATTATTTAAACAAAAGTCATGTTACGTAAAATTACATCGATTGATTTTCAATCCAATAACAATACTAGCAACTGCGTCCTCATTAGAGTTGATTTCAATGTTCCTGTTGAAAATGATTTAGTCGTAGACGACTATAGAATACTGCAGTCATTACCAACAATTAAATATTGTCTTGATCAAGGTGCTAAAATTGTCTTAATGTCTCATCGAGGAAGACCCAAAGGAAAGATTGATTCTAATTTATCATTAATGCCTGCAGGAGAGAAGCTTGCACAATTGCTTGAAATGCCTATAAAGTTTTCTCATGACTGCATATCAGATGACGCAATTGAAGTATCAAGAAATTTAAAAAGTGGAGAAATCCATTTGTTAGAAAATTTACGATTTTATGATGAAGAAACGAACAACGACTCATCATTTGCATCCAAACTATCTCAGCATGGATCTATTTATTTAAATGATGCATTTGGTACTGCTCATCGTAAGCATGCATCAAATGCAGGAATTACAAACTATTTTACAACAAAAGGTATGGGATTGTTGATGGAGAAAGAAATGCAATTCTTATCTGAAGGTGTTACAAACGCAAAAGGTCCGGTAGCTCTCATTATTGGAGGAGCAAAAATTGATACAAAGATTAATGTGATTAATCATTTTTTTGATATTGCAGATAATATTATTATTGGAGGTGCTATGGCTAATACTTTCTTAACTGCAAGTAAGTTTGATATGGGAAAATCTTTAATAGATGAAGATGAAATAGATACTGCTAAAGAGCTTATGCTAAGAGCATCTAGCAGTAAAGCTAACATTGTTCTTCCTATTGATTTTAATGGAGAGTTAAATAAACTTGGAAGTGGTAAATTACACTATGCAAAGAGCGATAGTATTAAAAAAACAATGATTTGTGAAGATATAGGCGAATTAAGTATTAACTTGTTTACAGACATTATTAGAGAGTCAGAAACAGTATTTTGGAATGGAACAGTAGGTGTAGCAGAAAATAAACATTTTGCTATAGGGACCAAAAAGATAATTGACACAATAGCAGATCATGATTGTGTTTCTATAGTCGGAGGAGGAGATACTATTGCAGCTATTCGAAATTACAAGAAAGGGATAATAGATGAATTTTCTCACGCTTCTACTGGAGGTGGATCTTGTTTAGAATTATTATCTGGAAATAAGCTTCCAGCCATAGAGATGTTAAAAAAATAATGAAAAAAATAACCATAGCAGCCAATTGGAAGATGTATTTAGATGAAAGTGGATCAATAGATTTTATTGATAAACTTAATTCTGAAAGTGATTTATTTTCTAATAAAGACATTATATTGTTTCCATCACATGCTTGTATACGTTCAGTAAAAAATCATCTAAAATGTGATATAAAGATTGGTATGCAGGATTGTGATATACATGAAAATGGAGCTTATACTGGATCTACATCAATTAATGCTATTGATGTAGCGTCATGTATTGTTGGTCATTCTGAGAGAAGAACTATCTATAAAGAGAGTAATGATGTTATATTAGAGAAGTTGGAAAGAACTTTATCTAGCGATGCTGATCCTATTTTGTGTGTAGGTGAGACACTAAATGAAAAAAATAGCCAGTTAACAGAGAATGTCCTTGATAGTCAACTATCAGTATTGCCTAATGAATTGAATGGCAAAAAATTAACCATTGCATATGAGCCGGTATGGGCAATCGGATCAGGAGATGTGCCTTCAAATGAATATATAAATGAAATGCTTTCTTATATAAAAAGTAGATTAAAAAGTTTATATTCAGGAGCAGATTTAGACAACATTAAATTATTTTATGGTGGGTCTGTTGATGCAAGTAATATCAATGAACTTCTCGATGTGGAGTTGATTGATGGTTTTCTCATTGGAAGCGCTAGCGCTAACTTTGAAAATTTTAGAGATATTGTTAAACAAATAAAATTATAAGAGGTATTATGGTTCAATTTTTAATAGTAGTACATACATTAGTCAGTTTATTGCTTATTGGAGTAATATTAATGCAATCAGGTCAAGGAGGATTAAACTCTATGATGGGCGGTAGTGCTGCCACCTCCATGTTAGGATCTTCTGGAGCAAATGATTTCATCACTAAATTAACTACGTGGCTTGGAATAACCTTTATTGGTCTTGCACTAGTAATTGGTTTTCTTAGTGGTGAGTCTACGTCTTCTACAGAGTCTATTCTTCAAAAAGATGCTGATTCAAGAGAAGTAGAATTAGTTATCCCTGAGTATTCTTTGCCCTCTGAAGACCTTCTACCAGAAGACGCTACAAATTAAGAAATAGCCGAAGTGGTGGAATTGGTAGACACGCTAGCTTGAGGGGCTAGTGGAGGAAACTCTGTGTGGGTTCAAGTCCCGCCTTCGGCACTAAAAAATAACAGTTAGTATTTTTTTAAAAGATTTATAGATTACGTGATAATTAAAAAATGAATACTTTAAAGGCGGTATAATGAAAAATATTATTTTTATCTTATTGTTTTCAACAACTATCTTTGCTCAATCAGCTTTATCTCTTTATGAAGAATCTCAAAAAGCATTATCATCTGGTAACCTAGAGCTTGCTGGAGAGAAAATTAAGGCAGCAATTGATTTAGATAAATCGAACGATAGCTTCAGAAAAGAATTTGATCGATTAAACGGATTAAGAAATAAAATGATTAATTCTAATCGAGCAGTACAAGATGGCAGGTTTGATGATGCTATAACCGGATTTTCTGAAGTAGTAGCTAGCGTCCCAAATTCTGTTGAAGCATATTATGGAATAGCAAAAGCTTATGAGGGAAAAAAAGATTTTACTTCAGCTGTAAAATACTATAAGCAATCACTTGCTATTGATCCAAATTATAAAAAATCTAAGACATCTATATCTAACGTTGCAAAGAAATTATATAATAGTGCAAATAAGGATTATAAGAATGGAAACCTTGAGTCTGCTTTATCAAAATATAAGCAAGTATTAGATATTAATAGTCGACTATATCAAGCATACTTCCAAATGGGAGTTCTGCAAAAGAAAATGGGTAACCTATCTCTTGCAATTGAAAATTATCGAAGTGCTTTACGCATTAAGAAGACATTTGATAAAGGTTGGTATAACTTAGGCTTAGCTTATAAAGAAAATGGTGACATAGATAATGCTAAAGAGTCTTTTGAAGAAACTGTAAGGCTTAATAAGAAATATTATAAAGCGCATAAAAGTTTAGGTGAAATTTTTATTGATTTAGAGAAGTATGAAGATGCAATTTTGAGTTTTAAGACAGCAATAGATATTAAGCCGAAGTATGGTGCAGCATACCATGCGATGGGTATTACATATGCTAAATTAGAAGATTATAGTAGATCTGCAGAGTCTTTAACTAAGGCGGTAGATTTGCAACCTAAAGAATACCTATCTTGGTTTCATTTATCTGAAGCTCACAATAAGTTAAATGATTGTGAAGCTGCTAAAGCAGCTGCATTAGAAGCAATCGATTTAAAAAAGAATTTTGGTGGCGGTTGGTTTGAGCTTGGTATCGCTGAATACTGTGGGGGTAAAGGAAATAAGAATACATCCATCAATCATTTTGAAAAAGCAAGAAATGATAGAAACTGGAGAAAAATGGCTGAGTATGAAATTGATCGCGTTAGAAATCCCGAGAAGTATGAGGAATGATTAAGGCAGTTATTTTTGATCTAGATAATACGCTTCTTGATTTTATGACAATGAAGAAAGAAGCAGTTATGAGCGCTATTTCTTCTATGAAAGAAGCTGGTTTAGATATAGATGTTGACACCTCATATAAAGAAATAATGGATATATATGAAGTCGATGGATGGGAGAATCAACTTGTTTTCGATAAATTCTTAAAAAAGAAACTTGGATATACAGACAATAAATATTTGGCAGCTGGAATTGTTGCCTATAGAAGAGCAAAAGAAGCCAATCTAAAAGCTTATCCCAATGTTCAAAAAACATTAAATCACTTATTAGATAATAATATCAAACTAGCTATTGTTTCAGATGCGCCCAGTCGTGAGGCTTGGATGAGAATTTATTATCTAGGTCTTCACAATTTTTTTGAAACTGTTATTACTTTTGATGATTCAGGCGAGAGAAAACCTTCGCCAGCTCCATTTAAATTAGCTCTTGGGAGACTAAACTTATCAAAAGATGAAGTATTGATGGTTGGAGATTGGCCTGAGAGAGATATGGTAGGAGCAAGTAGTGTAGGTATAAAAACGATTTTTGCAAAATATGGAGATGTTTTTGGCGTAGAAAAGTCTGGTGCAAATTGGGATATTGAAGACATATATGAGGTAGTTAATATTATAGATGAGATTAATCATGCTTAATGTCGGCGTAGATATCGTTGCAATTAATCGCATTGATTCTATCTTAAACTCTGAAAGACAAGCCAGATTTTTAGATAAAATATTTTCTGATAAAGAAATAATAGAGTCAAAAGAAAAGACTAATAAATCTCAATACTTTTCTGGAAGATTTGCAGCAAAAGAAGCAATTAAAAAAGCATTATCATCATATGACAAAACTACTGATAGCTCTTTCAAATCGATAGAAGTTCTAAATAGTAGCAGTGGAAAGCCTTATGTTGTAAGTAAATCCAATCATGATATTAATGTCTCTATATCTCATGATGGAAACTATGCAGTTGCTTTTTGCGTAATAGATAAATAGTGATGGATTATTTTGAGATAGAAGGAAAAAATAAGCTCTATGGAGAAATTCAGATTAGTGGAGCAAAAAATGCAGTATTGCCTTTAATGGCAGCATCAATTCTAAATGATAGAGCTTTAACTATTACCAATGTACCAAAACTATCCGACTCAATTACCATGGGAAAATTAATAGAAGGAATGGGAGGAGAAGTTTCTTTTGATAGTAATAGCATTACCATTAACCCAAAGAATTTAAATACCCCATATGCGCCATATGATCTTGTAAAAACAATGAGAGCATCTTTCTATGTGCTTGGTCCACTAATTGCAAAGTTTGGAGAAGCAAAAGTGTCATTGCCTGGAGGTTGTGCTTGGGGACCTAGACCTGTCGATTTTCATATTGAAGGCATGAAACAATTAGGGATAGATATAAGCTTAGAAGCAGGGTATGTTGTTGCAAGATCAGAAAAAATGACTGGGAATAAGATTGTATTTCCAAAAGTTTCTGTTGGCGCAACTGGCAATGTATTAATGGCTGCAGTATTAGCTGAAGGTGTAACAGAGATTCATAATGCAGCAGCAGAGCCTGAAATTCAACAATTATGTCTATTATTAAATGAAATGGGGGCTCAAATATCGGGAATTGGAACCAATACTTTAAAAATTGAAGGTGTTGATAACCTAGGTGGAGTAGATAGTATTGACGTAATTCCTGACCGTATTGAAGCAGGAACTTTTTTGATAGCTGTTGCTGCAACTGGCGGAGAAGCAACATTAAAGAACGTAGAACCCAATCATATGGGGAGTGTAATTAATTTGTTAGAAAAAGCTGATATTGACATCAAAATAGATAAGAATTCTATAATTATAAATTCAGATGGACTCAATATTAAGGCTTGTAATATGGAAACTAATGAATATCCAGGATTTCCAACTGACCTGCAGGCACAATGGATGATTTTGATGAGTTTAGCCTCTGGAGATTCCACCATAACAGAGAATATTTATTTTGATCGTTTTACTCATATTTTAGAATTAAATAGGCTTGGATGCGATGTTCATCTGGAAGAACATTGCGCAACTATTAAAGGCGGTAGAAGTCTAGTTGGTGCTGATGTTATGTCTACCGATATTAGAGCGTCTGCAGCTTTAATTATTGCAGCCCTATGCGCAGAAGGTTCTACTAGAATAAGCAGAGTATATCATATTGATCGAGGATATGATAAAATTGAGGAAAAATTAACCAATATTGGAGCAAAAATAATACGTAGAAAATAACCGAATTTGGGTTGTTTTTCTGCGAATTCTTTATAGATTACAAATCAAGTAATGAGAATTGTAATTATCGGTGCTGGTGAAGTTGGTTTTCACGTCGCTAAGTCTCTTAGTGAGCTTGACTATGATATTACTGTCGTAGATATCAGTCACAAGAAATGTCAAAGAGCAAATGAGCATTTAGATGTTATTGTTATAAAAGGTAATGGTTCTGATGAACAAGTCTTACAAAAAGCTAATGTAGTAGATTCTGATTATGTTTTTACGCTTACCGATTCAGATGAAACGAATCTTATTGCTTCTATGCAGTGTCATACTCTAGGCGCAAAGAAGATTATAGCTCGACTTCGTGATTTTGATTATAGCCAGAATGGTCATTCAATGATTCCTGAAAAATTTGGAATTGATATGGTTATTCATCCAGAAGCTGCAGTAGCTCAAGAAATTATTCGATTAGTGAAACATCCTTACGCAGATAAATTCTATGAATTTGAAAATGGAAAAGCAGTATTATTCTCAAAGAAGATTAATCATCGTTCTAAGCTGGTTGGTAAGACAATAGAAGATTTTCACAAAGATAACACCGATTTTAAATGTTTAATTATTGCTGTTGTAAGAGATGAAAAAATGACAATTCCTACATCTTCATTCAAATTTGAGCCAGATGATTATGTGTTCTTTTTTACAAAATCAAAAAATTTAAATATGCTTTTAAATACCTTAGGTATTTCTTCTTCTAATTCTAAGCGCGTTATGATAGCCGGTGCAAGTAAGATTGGTCGTTTAATCGCAAGACAATTAGAGGGAGATATGTCAGTCAGGTTAGTTGATAAAGCAAAAGATAAAGCGGTTGCCGTAGCCAATGAATTAAATGAATCTATTGTAATTCATTCTGATGCAACAGATGTTGAATTTCTAAAAGGAGAAAATATAAATGAAGTCGATTCATTTATTGCTGTCACAGAGGATCAGCAGCTCAATTTATTAGCAGGTATTCTCGCGAAACAATTAAAAGTTAAACAGTCTATTATTCATGTTACGAATCCAGATTATGTGAAAAACATGTCAGATTTGGGAATGGGATCAATTGTAAGTAAAAATACGGTAAGTGTTAATTCTATAGTAAAAGCAATCAGAATTGACCATAAAGATAATGTCATTCAATTGTTTAGCACTTTAAATATGGAAGCGATAGAAGTTGAAGCTGAAAATAATTCTAAGGCAACACGTCTTCCAATATCTAATTTAAATTTACCTCATGGCAGTATTGTAGCGCTTGTTAATCATAATGGGCATCTCACAATACCGGCTGGAGATTATCAAGTATTATCTAATGACACAGTACTGATTTTCTGTATTCACTCAAAAGTGAATGAAGTAAATAAGATATTTCAGTCAGAATAATGAGCTTAAGACCTACATTTAGATTTTTATCAATGCTGACAATTTTTTTGTCAATCTTTTTGCTTTTTCCTGCATTAATTGATTTTTTCGATACTGGAGGAATATATTTATTAAAGATAGCAGGAGTAAGCTTTGGAGTGTCTTTACCTATATGGTATGTTTGTAGAAAAGCTACAGCATTCTCGAATAAAGATATTTTCTTAGTAATTGTATTAAGTTGGGTTATGGCATCTCTCTTTGGTTCAATTCCTTTCTATTATTCAGGGGTTTTTGATAGTTATACCAATGCATTATTTGAAGCGGTATCTGGCGTAACAACAACGGGAGCCACAATTTTAGAAGATGTTGAGAGTTTACCAAAAAGTATCTTGTTTTGGAGAGCATTTCTTCAATGGATTGGCGGATTAGGTATTGTTGTATTTACGATTGCGCTATTACCTTTATTGGGTGTAGCTGGCGAGAAATTGTTTAATGTGGAATATCCAGGACCTTCCTCAGAAAAGATTACGCCTAGAATAAAAGAAACAGCAAGACTATTGTTGAAGTTTTATATAGGATTTACATTCTTGGAATTCACACTATTATCCTACTCAATGCCTTTCTTTGATGCCATTTGTCATGCATTAACTACCATGCCAACAGGTGGATTTTCGACATTTAATGATAGCATTAATAGCCAGTCAGTCTATGTGAAATCAGTAATTTTATTATTTATGATCATTGGTGGAACAAATTTTGCATTACACTTTAGAGCCGCCAAATCTGGACCAAAAGCATATACAAGAGATAGAGAGTTTTTGTATTATATCGGAATTGTTATTGTTGCATCCACATCAATATTATTTTCGAGTTATTTGTATAACAATGGTTCAAATACTTTAGATACTGCTTTCCAGGTAGTCGCTATCTTGACTACAACAGGATATACGGCAACAGATTATAGTGCCTGGGCTCCTTTTATTAAGCAATTTATGCTGTTTGGTTTAATGTTTTTTGGTGCTATGGGAGGATCTACTAGCGGTGGTATGAAACTTATCAGACTTGTTGCTGTTTTTAAATATGCAAGAATGGAATTAAAGCGAGCATTACATTCAAAAGCAATTATTCCTATTCGTATAGGTCAGAAGATAATTCCAGATGAAGTAATTAGAAAAACAATAGCATTCTTCTTGTTTTATATGGCATTCTTTTGGATTGCATCGTTTGCCTTTGTTTTGATGGGAATTGACTTGCAATCTTCATTAGGCGCTGCTGCTTCTGGAATGGGTAATATTGGCCCATCTTGGGGAGCATATGGTGCTATGAATAGTTACCTAGCAATGCCAGCGTTAGGAAAATATATTATGATGTTTTGTATGTTGCTGGGAAGATTAGAGATTTTTGCTGTATTAGTCTTATTTACCAAGACATTCTGGAGATCATAACATAGATTTACAGTCTAAAATTGCCGGTTTACCTGCATTACCTGGTATTTATCAATTCAAAGATAAGGCAGATAAAATTATATATATCGGCAAGGCAAAAGACCTTAAGAAGCGCGTTAAATCCTATTTTCAAAAAAAAGCGTATCGCACACCAAAAGACCAATCCTTAATTAACAGAATTGCTAACCTTGAATGGATTGTATGTGAGGATGAAGCTGATGCATTTATTACTGAAGCAACCCTTATTAAAAAATTTAAGCCAAAGTATAATGTTCGTTTAAAAGACGATAAGTCTTTTCCATATTTAAAGATTACAAATGAACAATTTCCTCAGATTGACATTACACGCACCATCAAGAATGATAAGTCGCGTTATTTTGGGCCCTATACGGATGTGAAATCAATGCGTAGGTTGTTGGATGTTTTATATAGAGCGTTTCCTATACGCAATTGCTATATCAAACTAAATGATGATACAATTATTAAAAAAGGGTTAGGGATTCAGACCATATCAGAATCAGACTATCATGAGATGATTGATGATATGATTCTGTTTCTAAAAGGTGAGACTAAGACATTAGAGAAAAAATTAGCCAAACAGATGAAATATTTTTCATCAAAACTCATGTATGAAGATTCTGCTAGAGTACGAGACCAGATTAAAGCTATCAAATCATTTAAGCGAGGACAAAGAAAGCTAGAAGCAGACTTCACCAATAGAGATATTATTGGGGTTCAAAGTAAAGACAATCACCATGTAGTGGTTATTTTGCGTATTAGAGAAGGAAGAATACTTAGCAGAGAAAAAATCTCTGTGGACACCAATGATGCTATTGCTGAGATATTTCGTTCTGTTATTATTAATTTTTATATGAATGCAGCCTATATCCCAAACAATATTTATTTATCTGAGTTTCCTACAGAAGCAGAAGAGTTAAAAGAATGGTTATCGGAGAAGAATAATCGAAAAGTAGCATTCAACATTCCAAAAAGAGGGGTAAAACTAAAAGAATTAAGATTAGCGAATCGAAACGCAAAGCTTCTTTTAAATGAGTGGATGTTAAATCTTGCAAAACGAAAAGATTATATTCCAAAACTGCTTAGTGAACTTCAAGATATTCTAAGTTTATCGAAGCCACCTCGCCTGATTGAAGCATTTGACATTTCTCACTTAGGCGGAATTGATACGGTAGCATCGATGGTTGTATTTAAGGATGGAAAGCCTTATAAAAGCGGATATAGAAAATATAATATTAGTGTTGATCAAATTGATGACTTTGAATCCATGAAAGAAGTGGTATTTCGTCGATATAAACGACAATTAAATGAAGGGAATCTATTACCTGATTTAATCTTGATTGATGGAGGAAAAGGACAACTATCTTCTGCAAAAGAATCGTTAGATAAGTTAAAATTAAAACTTCCTATTGTGGCTATAGCCAAACGACTAGAAGAGCTGTTTATTCCTGGAGATTCAGAATCATTAAGAGTTGCAAAAAATTCTCCTGCATTAAATTTATTAAAGCAATTGCGAGACGAAGCTCATCGATTTGCTATTACATTTCAGAGAGATAAAAGATCAAAAAGAATGTTTAAATAAGATTATGTTCTTTCATCCAATCGTCTGAAAGAAATTTTCTCATATAATTACGAATACTATCAGGTAGTATTATAAGACAATTTTGCCCTTTTTTGAGCGATTTTGCTGCTTTTAAGGCCGCAAAGGTAGCAGAACCACATGAACCCCCAATTAATAGACCTTCCTCTCTTATAAGCGCTTTAGCGGTAGCGAATGCTTCTTTATCATTTACTTTGACAAATTCATCGACAACACTTTTATCAAATACTTTAGGGATAAAGTCATAACCAATACCTTCCACCTGATATGGTGAACCTTTATATTCATCTTCACCACCTAAGATAGATCCATACGGGTCAGCTCCTACAATTTTAATGTCAGGTATTTGTTCTTTAAGGCGTTTTCCTACACCACTAATGGTTCCACCAGTGCCTACACCCATGACAACCATATCTAAATCAGTACCAAAATCATCTAAAATCTCTTGTGATGTGTGATTATAATGTATTTCTGGGTTACACATATTTTCCCATTGATCAAGAATATGGCTTTTAGGGGTGTCTTTATTTAGTTGTTTTGCTACACCAAAATTGCTATCACATTCATCATGACAAGCTTCAGTTCTGGTACGTATAATTTTTGCCCCTAAGGCTTTGATTGTTAGTTCTTTTTCCATACTCATCTTTTCTGGCATACAGATGATGAGTTTATATCCTCGTACAGCAGCAGCTAATGCAAGTCCAATACCTGTGTTGCCTGAAGTGGCTTCAATAAGAGTGTCACCTGGTTTGATTTTGCCTGCTTTTTCAGCACAGTCAATCATACAAAATGCTACTCTGTCTTTTACAGAACCACCAGGATTAAACATTTCAAGTTTTACATAAAGGTTACAATCTAGCTCAGATCCAATAGAATTAAGCTTGATGATAGGAGTAGAGCCAATAGTTTCAAGGATATTGTTGTAAATCATGCTTTAATATTAAAAAAAAAGGGGCGAAAAGCCCCTTCTTTTTTTTAAAGAAAACAAATTACTTTACAGTAATTTTTTTCCCAATAGACGATTTGGTCTTTGGAAGAAGGATATTTAACACTCCATTGTCAATTTTCGCAGAGATTTTATCTGCTTGAACATTGTTTGGAATATTAAATGATCGTTCCATTTTACCGTATTCGTAAGAATTATACTTATCAGACTTTCTTTGTCCTGAAACTTTTAAACGATTATTGTCAAAAGCTATGTCAATATCGTCTTTGGATATTCCAGGAACATCCATTGTCAAATAATATTCTTTATCGTTCTCGTTGTAATGAGATGTTGTATTCACATTTACTGATGAAAATCGTGGATCAATTGATAAATCAGTAAAAAACTGATCAATAATATTATCAAATGTATCTATTTCATTGTTAAATGGTTTCCATTTTATTAAACTCATTTCGTTCTCCTTTGTAGTTAATATTTACGTTCTTATAGCTGCAAAAGGAGTGCCAAATTTATTTGTATGTTATTTTTGCAGATAAATTTTAGAAAAAATGACAAAATTCCATACTTCTGTAAAAAGTATGAAAAAGTGACAGAGAATTATATGAATTTTAAAAATATTTTATCAAAAACAAACGTGTCTGCTGATTGGATTGGCATTAGGTATGTAGAGGAAAAGCAGAACATACTCTCTACTAAAAAAACATCTTTAGATAATGTTCAAAGAAATGTAACAAAAGGCGTAATGATTGATGTGCTTGTTGATGGACAATTCTCATATTATGCCACACCATTTCTTGATGAGTCTCATATCTTAGAATGCATTAAAACTGCATATAATAACGCAAAACTTGCTTCAAAATATTCAGTGTTTAAATTTGATCAATCTACTGTTAGAAAAGGCTTTACCGGAGAGTATAATACCAAGCTAGAAACTCCTTTAAGTGATTTGTCTGTCACCGATATTAAAGATATAGCATTATTAGGCTCAAAAACCTTAATGAGCCATGATAAAATCGTGCATGCAGCGACGACAATTGAATTAATTGAAAGAACAACCGATATTGTGAGCACTTCTGGGGCTGATATTCATCAGAAAATGGATATTATATTAGTAGAATTATCCTCAACAGCGCAAAATAAACACGATTCTCAAACAAGAACCAATCATGGAATGAGAGGGCATTGTTTTCAGGCAGGTGCTGAATTTTTAGATAATTATAACATAGAAGACGAAGCAAATCAGATTTCATTGCAAGCATTAGATTTATTGAATGCTGAGCAATGTCCTACAGAAGTTATGGACTTAATTTTAGCGCCAGATCAAATGATGTTACAGATCCATGAGAGCGTTGGTCATCCACTTGAGCTTGACCGAATTTTAGGAGATGAAAGAAATTTTGCAGGATCAAGCTTTGTTAATCTTGATGATTTTGGTTCCTTGCAGTATGGGTCAGAATTAATGAATATTGTGTTTGACCCAACGGTTGACAATCAATTAGCTACTTATAGTTTTGATGATGGTGGGATGCCTGCGGAAAAAGAACATCTAATCAAGGACGGTATTTTAGTAAGAGGTCTTGGAGGAATTGAGAGTCAAATTCGATCAGGAATTAAGGGTGTTTCTAATCTAAGAGCATCTTCATGGAATAGAATTCCAATTGATCGTATGGCTAATATTAATCTTGAGCCAGGAAAATCAACAAGAGATGAAATTATTAGCAGTGTTGAACGAGGCGTATACATGGAAAGTAATCGTTCTTGGTCTATCGACGACTACAGGAACAAGTTCCAATTTGGTTGTGAGTATGGACGTCTTATTGAGGATGGAGTATTAACTAAAGTAGTTAAAAACCCGAATTATAGAGGAATAACTAATCCTTTTTGGAGAAGTTTATCTATGGTGGGAGATTTAGATACCTTTGAAGTATTTGGTACGCCTAATTGTGGAAAGGGAGAGCCAAATCAAGTCGAGAGAGTTGGACATGCTTCTCCTTTATGTAAATTTGATAAAACCCAAGTATTTGGAGGTGTATAAGTGAAAAAAGAAATATATAACACTATATGTTCTCAAGTTTATAATACACTTCAAGAGGGTGAAGATTTAACAATTTATATGGAGGGTGAAAACTCACAATATTTTAGATTTAATGACTCTAAGATTCGTCAAACTGGTATTATTGAAGATTACAATGTAACACTTTCTCTCTATCATGGAAAAAAATCACTTCAAGCCACAACAACAATCTCATCTGATATCGATTATTCGGTTAAAAATTTAATATCAGAGATTAATGGGTTACGAGACCCATTATCGTTGATACCAGAAAACAATTTTACAGCATTTCCCGAGAAGTTTGATTCTCTAGAAGTCTATAGACAAGGAGACTTGCCTGACAGAGAAGAAATATTGGACAGTTTAATGGGTATCATTGATAGTGACAACTTAACTGGAGTATGGACTTCAGGTAAGATTTTTAGAGCTTCATCTACATCTAAGGGAACACACCATTGGTTTGAAAAAGATTCTTTTATATTTGATTTTTCTCTTATTGATGCAAAAGAAAATATGGTAAAAATCTTATATCCTGGCTCAGATTGGAATAGAGATGACTTTATAGCAGCATTTGATGATGCATCGAAGCGACTTCAGCTGATGGATAAACCTAAATTGGAATTAAAACCTGGAAAATATAGAGTATGGTTCGAACCGCATGCTGTTGCAGACTTTGTTGATATGTTAAACTGGAATGGCGTCAGTGAGGCTTCCTTAAGAAACGGATCAAGCTGTTTGCTAAAGATGAGAAAAGATAATGTGAGATTGTCAGAAAAATTCTCTCTTGATGAGTCGTTTGACAGAAAATCAACTGCTTCGTTTAATTCTCGATCTGAGATATCAGGAAATGTTAGTCTTATTAAGCATGGAATCTTGGAAAATACACTTATTAATTCAAAAACTGCACTTGAGTATGGATTAAGCTCAAATTATGCCGAGGATGTCAATTCTTGGGGCATAGGGGAGTATCTAAGAGCTCCATTTATGCATGGAGGGGATATTAAGCTTGATGAAAGGCTCGAAAAGCTAGGAACAGGCATATTTATTTCAAATATTCACTATCTTAATTGGAGTGATAATCTCGGAGGTCGTATTACCGGTTTGACGAGATATGCATGTTATTGGGTTGAAGACGGTAGAATGATAGCTCCTATTCAAACAATGCGATTCGATGATTCTTTCTATAATTTTTTTGGTGACAATCTAGAGGCTGTCGGAGAAACTGTATTATCTAGACCTGTAATTGAAACTTATGATGGTAGAAATCCTGGAGAAACTACCTGTCCAGGAATATTAGTTAATGATTTTGAATTGACTCTCTAAATATTTATATTGGCACGTTCATCTTTTTTAAAAAGTTTGGCGTCGTACCCAAGTGGTCTAAGGGATCGGTTTGCAAAACCGCTATTCGTCGGTTCGAATCCGACCGACGCCTCTTAAAACTTGTTGCCCGGGTGGTGAAATTGGTAGACACAAGGGACTTAAAATCCCTCGGAGATTAAACTCCGTGCCGGTTCGAGTCCGGCCCCGGGCACCACTACTTTAGGAGAATTTCTATATGAATCATTTTATCTTTTTTCATGGTGTTGGTATCAGATCTCCGTTTTGGAATAGTATCGTTCCTATTTTAGAAGAGAAATCACTTAATTATTCGCTAATTGATTTAGATTTTTCCTCTTTAGATAATGCTTTTCAATCATCAAAAGATTCTGTGAGAGATATTATTAAAAAATACCCTGATAGAAATATTGTTATGGTTGGGCATAGTTTGGGTGGTTTATTTGCAACTTATGTAGCTCAATCTCTAGGCGATGATATACATAAATTAATCCTTATTGCCTCTGGGGTTGCTCCAAAACGAATCTCTGTAAAAGCTATTCAACAAAAACAAATTAATATTCTATACAAGACGATTAAGAAATTTGGAATGCAAATGATGTTTAAAGGTTATTTACCTTCTTGGCTAACTCAATCAATGTTTTTTACAAAGCATACTCCAAAAGAGGTTCAAAGGAAGGTCTGGAAAGATGCCGTAAGGGAAAAACAAAGTTTTTTAATAGAATATTTTAAATCAAAGGAAGTCTGGAACAATCACTTTAAAAGAGTACATTTTAGCGGACCAGATAATGTTTTAATTATCATTTGCGATAAAGATAAATTGGTTCCAAAACATGCATCTATGTATTTAAAAGATCATTTAAGTGCATCGCATAAAATCTATGAAGGTTCTGGACATAATGACATAGTTACTGCAGAAAAATTTAATAAAAGATTTGTAGATGATATAATCTTATTTTCTTCTATATGAAGAGATACAGATATATATTAAACTATAACTTTAATATCAATTAACACTTGAATTGGTATATTATAATCGGTAATATAGACAAATTAAATGAGACCATTTCACTTAGCTTTTCCAGTTACCGATTTAGATACTACGCGATCTTTCTATATAGATATTTTACAATGCAATGTTGGTAGATCTTCTGATAGATGGATTGATTTTGATATGTTTGGACATCAAGTAGTAGCCCATCTGGTAGATAGCACTGATCATCCAGCAACCAATAGTGTTGATGGAGATGATGTGCCCGCAAGCCATTTTGGGATTGTATTGACGATGGGTCAGTGGAATCAATTAAGGGAACATCTAAGTAAATTTGATATTAAATTCATTATTGAACCTAAGATTCGATTTAAAGGAGAAGCTGGAGAGCAAGCAACTATGTTTTTCCTTGATCCTTCAGGAAATGCTCTTGAGTTCAAAGCTTTTAATGACGACAAACAAATTTTTGCGAAATAAGGAGAAATTGTGATTCTAGACAAAACAGCAGTAGAGCATTGGGCTCCAGAGATTGGTGGTCAATTTTGGTGGAATGGAGTATTTTTTACGCTCCTCTTTGTGCCTTTTATGATAATTCTTGGTAAAAAGCTATCGAAGGAGAATAGAGATTATATGCTCTATGGAATGGGTATTTATCAGTTAGGAAAAGTTGCTATAGTTCAAATGTCACATGTTTTATCTGATAATTACATTCTAGCCACGAATTTACCGCTTCAATTATGTAGTATTTCTGGTATTTTAGCAGGAGTAGTAGTGTTTTATCGTAAGCAAATATTGCTTGAATTTCTTTATTTCTTTGGTATTGTTGGATTTATTCATTCTATTCTAACTCCAGAGTTTACAGGAGGTACAGCACCTTGGAATATTTTTGACTATTATGTAGGCCATTCAATGTTATTTATTGTGCCTATATTTCTTATGATGTTTTATGGATTTAGATTGAGAGAGAATGCTTGGTGGACTTCGTTTATATATCTGCAATTTATTGTCGTAGTTGTTAGTCAAGCGAATGCTATCATTGGAAATGGTGCTAATTACATGTATTTAGCACAAGCACCGATTGCTGATAATGTCTTTGTATTACAAGATCCTTATCATATTCTCGGCTTTGAGTTAGCTGCCTTAGCGCATTTTTATCTCTTAGATGTTATTGCAAGAAAAGTTTTCAGATAAATGTCTCTTTTAATTACCTACTTCTGTTTAGCACTTTTTCTATCATTTTTATGTTCACTGCTCGAAGCGGTGCTCCTATCTACACCAAATTCTTATGCATCTATTTTAGCAAAAACAAATCAACAGCATGGTCTTCGTCTTGAAAGATTTAAGGAAAATATTAACAGACCATTAGCAGCTATCTTAACTCTTAATACATTTGCACATACACTTGGCGCTGCGGGAGTGGGAGCTCAGGCATTGGCATTGTATGGAGAAAGCTCTGTTGCGATTGCTTCTGGTATTTTAACCTTACTCATTCTAGTATTTTCTGAGATTATTCCGAAGACGATAGGGAGTGTATATTGGAGAGGATTAATTGGAAATACAACTTTCATCATCCAAGTACTTATTGTTCTTACTTATCCGTTGGTATTATTAGCAGAATATATCTCTAATTTTGGAGAAGATGAGGCAACGGTTACAAGAGAAGAAGTGATAGCTATGGCTGAAATGGGAGAAGATGAAGGGGTATTTGAAGAACAAGAGACAGATCTAATTGAGAATACCTTACGATTGAAAGACGTTAAGGTGAATGAGGTAATGACACCTAGAACTGTGATATTTGCCTTAAATAAGGATATGACAGTCGGACAAGTGCTGGATGAGCATGATACCCTAGATTTTACTAGAATTCCTGTTTTTGACACCAATTTGGATGGTATAGTGGGTATTGTAAATCGATATGACATCGTAAGTCGTCAAGCAGATGATCACTTTAGCACAAGAATGCATGAAATCTCTAAAGAAGTTCCTTCAGTAAATGAGAATGATCCAGTAGATGAAGTTTTAAGGCTTTTTATTCAAAATAGATATCATTTAGCTCTAGTGCTTAATAATGACAATAATCTGACAGGTTTAATCACACTAGAAGATGCCATTGAAACATTGCTAGGTGAAGAGATTGTCGACGAACATGATTCAGTCGTAGATATGAGAGATTTGGCAAAATCACAGAATAATAATTAATTATTTGAGTTTTTGAATTACTACATTAACTTCTTCACCAGTTATGGCTAAAAAACAAACATTCAGTTCAAAGTTAAGCAAAGATGCAAAGAACTCTAAATTTGTGAAATATATCAAGTCTGTCAGATCTGAAGACTCTGATAATATAAAATTTATTGATAGTATGGTTCGTCTTGATGATAACGAGAATATTGACCAAGCATTAAAACGTATGGAAGAAGAAGCTTCTGTTACATTAGCATTTGGTCAAGATCCTGAACCTGAAGAAGCGGTAACTGAAGATATTCCAGCTGAAGAAACTCAAGAAGAAGCACCAGTAGAGGAAGCTAAAGAAGAACCAGCTGAAGAAACTCAAGAAGAAGCACCTGCTGAAGAAGAAACTCCAGTAGAAGAAGCTAAAGAAGAACCAGCTGAAGAACCAGCTGAAGAAACTCAAGAAGAAGCACCTGCTGAAGAAGAAACTCCAGTAGAAGAAGCTCCAACCGAAGAAGCACCTGCTGAAGAAGAAACTCCAGTAGAAGAAGCTTCAGAGTCGGTACCTGAAGAAGATTCAGCTGAAAAAGCTGATGAATCCTCCAAAGAATAATTAATTATTGGAGAGGTGGCCGAGTGGCTTAAGGCGCACGCTTGGAAAGCGTGTAGAACGCAAGTTCACGCAGGTTCGAATCCTGTCCTCTCCGCAATATTTAAAAAATGAAGATTAAAAATTTTATCCATAAAAAGCATTGGAGTCCTATTTGTGAAATTCATGATGCAGCAAGGCCTATCGAACTCGAAGGGTCAGCCCCTAAAAAAGCTTTTGTTCCATTAAGTAGATGTCATAAAGAAGAAGGTCTTCTTGATGATAAGATTTATATCGGAGAAGCGGGCGGATCAATTGTAGGTTTTATAGCATTTGACTCTTGCAATATTACATGGCTTTATGTTCATCCTGCTTATCAAGGAAATGGGTATGGGAGGCAACTATTGCGTTTTGGAGTAGAAAAAACAGAAGATCCAACTAAAGTTCTAGTTTTGAATAAGAATTTAAAGGCAATTGCTTTGTATGAGAGCGAAGGATTTACTATAGTGAAATCGAAAAAAGGAACCATTCCAATTACTAATGTTGATGTTATATGTTATCGTATGCAAAAAATAGTAAAGAAATTATAAGGAATCATTATTAAGTTGTATTTATGAGATATTTAATCCCAATACTTTTTCTATCATTTATTATTGCACAAGACAGTGTTTACGATAAAATAGTAGAAGATCACGATAAAGCTGTAAAAGAAATCTTTGATGAGCAAATTGTAGAACAAAATAAGCAATTAGAGCGTATTTTAGCCAAAGAAGATTATAAGACATTAACTACCCAAGCATTAACTACTGGATTAGGATTTATGTTAATGTGGGCATCAGACAGTCCTGGTCCTTGGCTTTTAAGCACCACTATAGTACCAATGTTAAAAATAAGAAAAATTAATAAGAGTAACGATTCTATAGAGTTAAAAAATGAGAGAAAAAAGCGAGTAAAAAGAAATGCTCAGTTAGGATCTATTCCTATATACAAATGGATGATAGTATTGTTGCGAACACCTAAAGCAATACTTGATAATGTTTCTTAGTGAATATCAGGAATATGAAAAAAGTAATTATTGCCTCAAAAAATCCAGTGAAAATCAATGCAGTCAAAGTAGCATTTAATCAAATGTTCCCCAATGCTGTCTTTGAATTTCATGGATTGGAAACCTCTTCCGATGTTAGTGATCAGCCTATTTCTGATAACGAAACCCTGCAAGGAGCGATAAATCGTTCTAATAATGCAAAGTCAAAATATGTAAATGCTGATTATTGGGTCGGTATTGAAGGGGGAGTTGATAAAAAAGATGATGAAATGGAAGTCTTTGCTTGGATATTTATTCAATCTGATGATATCAAAGGTAAAGCACGTACTGCGACATTTAATCTTCCAAGAAAGATTGTTGAGTTAATTAATTCTGGAATGGAATTAGGCGATGCAGATGATATTGTGTTTAATCGTAAAAATTCGAAACAAAAAAATGGGGCAGTAGGTATATTGACAGAAGATTTAATTGATAGAGAAAAATATTATACCCATGCTATTATTATGGCGTTAATTCCGTTTAAAAATATGGACCTTTATTTAAAATAGTGATACTTTTTTGATATGTTTAAAGCGCTAACAGAATTACGATCTAATACCAGAGAGTTTGGCATAATATATGCCTTAAAAGATTTATTTAAGAAATATGGATGGAAAGTGGGATTAGTATTGTTTTTTTACTACCTGATTCGCGATGTTACCCTCTATATCATTATACCATATCTTGTCTATAAAGGATTGGTGAGCTGATATGAAAGTGCCTACAATGCTTAGAAAATGGCTCGTATTCCACTTTTATGTTGATTATGCGGTTGCTATACCCATATTCTTTGGTGCTGAGCAAATCGTTGTATATTTCCCTGAATATCCATTAGATACAGTTGCTTTGAGAATTGTAGCTGCAGCACTATTTGGTATTGGATTTAGCTCTCTTCAAGCTTCGAGTCTAGATTATGAC